>Ga0247841_10000300_pt1 | contig 133736 bp, 142 predicted proteins | sample LaCruzMarch2015__2_FD_192410 | JGI IMG/M metagenome (GOLD analysis project Ga0247841, IMG submission 192410) | Freshwater microbial communities from meromictic Lake La Cruz, Castile-La Mancha, Spain - LaCruzMarch2015_18m | ecosystem: Environmental > Aquatic > Freshwater > Lake | place: Spain...
TCCACCCCCCGACCAAGAAAATGCCTCAGATCTGTCACTTCTGCAAAAAAGCTACATCTTTGATCCTTGAACTTAGAGATCAATTCATAATCCCATCTGACTTAAACGCGATTAACTGAGGAGTTACACATCTGGTTACTTTTCTCACATTTTGTCAGCAGGTTATAAACATAACCTGTATCAACGTTGGGACACTATTGACAACTGATAATTACGGCGCCGGCATTGGCCTGACTGTCTCAAAGCGCATAGTTGAAGACCACCAAGGGTCTATTTCGGTAAGATCCGACCAGGATGGCACAGTCTTTACCGTATGGATACCGCTTCTCCAGCGTGGTTCGAGCGACATCAGAGATTTTTCCCAGAATTTTGTTATGCACAAATCGAACTGATTCTCGCTCGAGCGTAAGAATGCTGGGGTCTAACTTATGTCTTGATTGACTTATGTCGGATAAGGTATAATGAACTCTCTGCGACGATTCCGGACCAAAACATCTCTATTCAATCGCATCGTTTGCTGATGAGGAGACAATATTGAAGACCTACCTTTCTTTCCTTCTTGTGGTTATTACTGCGGCCGTGATGATTCATCCGGCGCAGTCTGAAGACCGACTGAGAATGAGTACCACTACAAGCACGGAAAATTCCGGATTGCTTACAGTTCTCCTTCCTCCATTTGAAAAAGCCAACAATGTCAAGATAGACGTCATATCGGTTGGAACAGGAAAGGCCTTGAAATTAGGAGAGAACGGAGATGTCGACTTAGTCCTTGTGCATGCGCGCTCGGCTGAAGACAAATTTGTTAACGATGGTCATGGAGTGGACCGCCGAGACGTCATGTATAACGATTTTGTCATTGTAGGACCCAAGATTGATCCTGCGAGCATCAAAGACGCGAAAAACGCCGGCGAAGTTTTCAAGAGATTGGCGCAGGGCAAAGCCGAATTTATCTCCCGCGGAGATGATTCCGGCACCCACCAGTTGGAAAAGGTTCTTTGGAAAGAGGCTGATGTTTCACCCGGCGGAAAATGGTACATTGAGTCCGGACAGGGAATGGGCGCCGTCCTGCAGATGGCTTTCGACAAACAGGCCTACACTCTGGCAGACCGGGGAACATATATTGCCTATGAAGACAAGATCGACCTGTCGATTCTGCACGAGGGAGACAAGGCGTTCTTCAATCCTTACGGCATCATTGCCGTCAACCCGGCGAAATACCCGAAAGTGCGTTACGAGTTGGCCACGAAGTTCATCGAGTACATTACCGGATCAGAAGGTCAGAAAATAATTGGCGAATTTAAACAGAATGGTAAGCAACTATTCTTTCCCAACGCGAAGAACCCTTAGAAGGGGTTTCAGCTTGCGGTTGATGGTCTAACGAGCAGCTTGGATTTCCTCGCCAGTGCCATTTGGACTGCCGTCGGTCTTGTAATCGGGTTTCACTCAGAGGTGTACCTGGTTGTGTGGACTTCCCTGAAGGTGTCTGCGGTCGCCACGCTGACGGCTTCCATAATCGGAGTGCCCCTTGGTCTGCTCATTGCCGTGAAACGCTTTTGGGGTAAACAGGCCGTTCTGCTGGTTCTCAACACGTCCATGGCGGTTCCCACGGTGGTGGTGGGACTTTTCTTTTATGCCTTTCTGAGCCGACGTGGCCCACTGGGCGGTCTCGGGCTGTTGTTCACTCCGGCAGGGATAAGTATGGGCTTGGTTGCTCTTTCGCTTCCACTGGTGGTGAATCTGAGCCTGACCGCTATTCAGGGGTTGGATACCAGGCTCTTCCTTACATGCAAGCTCCTTGGGGCCAATCCAGCCCAGCAGGCATGGCTGATTCTGAAAGAAGCCCGTTTTTCGGTCATGGCAGCCGTCGTCATGGCTTTCGGGAGAGTGATCTCCGAGTTGGGAATTGCCATGATGCTGGGCGGCAATATTAGAGGCTTTACGCGCACCATGACTACAGCCATAGCCTTGGAAACCAGCAAGGGAGAATTTGAGTTTGGACTGGCCCTCGGCATAGTGCTGCTGGTAGTGGCTCTTGCGGTTAATGTATTACTGTTTGTACTGCAAGAGGGTAAGCGATGACTTGTGTATACAGCTTAAAGGACGTGGCTTTTGCTTACGAGCACCGGCCCGTACTGACTGTGGAGGTGCTGGAGGTGAGACAAGGTGAGATTGTAGCGCTGGAAGGTCCCAACGGCTCTGGTAAGACCACGCTACTCCACTTACTGGCTTTTTTGAATATTCCTCGTCAGGGCTCGGTGGTGTTCTTTGGTGAACAGTTGAGGACGAAAAACCTGTTGACATTTCGTCGAAGAATCGGATTACTCCTGCAGAACCCTTATCTCTTTCGTACATCCGTTCTTTCCAACATTATGTCAGGCCTGAAGATCAGAGGCATACGAGGGGACAGGGCTAAACAAGCGGCCTTGGCAGCTTTGGACAGAGTAGGGCTCTGTGGATTTGAGAAACGCCACGTCGGGTCTCTTTCAGGCGGTGAAGCCCAGAGAGTGGCCCTCGCCAGGGCCATTGTGCTCGAACCGGAGGTTCTTCTTCTCGACGAGCCCTCAAATCACATGGATAGGGAAAGCATGAAACGAACACAAGAAATTGTCATGGAATTGAATAAGAAACGCGGGAAAACTATTGTAATGGCGTCTCACCAGTTGTTCGGCGATGGAAAATTGGCAAACCGAGTGCTGCAACTGTTCGAGGGAAGGCTGCTTGAGCCGACCTGAAAAGTAATCAGTACTTACCAGCCGTGGTCGGGCAGTGAACGAGCTATGTTATGGGAGTACCAGGAGGTATGTCGGCATTTACTTTGCAGAGAAAGACCTGTCCGCTCGGTACTCCAGCGGCCAAGACCATTCCATAACTGGTGCCGAATCGCATCTTCCTGGGTTTAAGATTGCAGACCACGGCCACTGCGGCGCCAACGAGATCAGTCGGAAGGTAGGATGATTTGATGCCCGCGAAGATGGTTCGTGTTTCACGTCCAAGATCAATTTCCAGCTTCAGCAATTTATCTGACCCTTCAACATCTTCTGCCGAAAGAATTTTCCCCACTCTAAGATCAACCTTTGCAAAATCCTCTATGACAATTTCAGCCTTGTAACCCGGCGAAACTTGGACAGGCTCAGCCTGCTTTTTCGCCAGGCTATCCCGACTCGCCACCATCAACTTTTCCATTACTCCCGGCTCCAACCTATCCAGTAATTTTTCAAAAGTTCCAATGGTTCGGTTTTCAAGATCGAATTCGGCGTCATTCCATTTGAGGTCCCCAACCCCGAGGATATCCTCCACCCTCTTGCAGTAATAAGGAAGTATTGGTTTGAGCAACACCGAAATTATCTTTATGCAGTTGACAACGAATGTCAGATCATTACGAGACTGTTCGGGGTTCGATTTGATTGTGCTCCAGGGGGCCCTTTGCTGCACAAAGTTGTTGGCCAGGTCGGAAATGAACAAGATGTCACGAGTGACCTTGTTGAACCGGAGTCCTTGGTAGTTGTCCGAGGCCCTAATTACCGACGCTTCCACTTCGCCAACCAGCGTTTGGACGTCAGAGGAAATCTTTCCAAGAGTTGAATCCAGCCGCTTGTTGAGAAAACCGATAGTCCGACTGATCAAGTTGGTAATGTTGTTCACCAGTTCCGAGTTGGTCCGGTTGATGAACTCTTCCATATTAAGATCGAGGTCATCAATGGACCTACCGAGCTTTGTGGCGTAATAATACCTGAGGTACCAGGGGCTGAGAAAATCGGCAAACATCCGTGCCGTAACAAATGTTCCCCTGCTTTTTGACATCTTACGGGAATCTACCGTCAGGAATCCATGCACGTGGATCTTGTTCGGTGTGCGATAATCGGCTGCTTTCAGCGTCGCCGGCCAAAAAAGGGTATGAAAAGAGGCTATGTCTTTGCCGATGAAGTGGTGGATTTCCACGTCAGCGTCAGGGTCCAGCCAGTAATCTTCCACGTTGCGGTCGCTGCGGCTATTACAATAGTGCTCTGTAGCCGCTATATAACCAATGGGAGCATCAAGCCACACGTAGAAGTACTTATCTGATTCGTCCGGAATCCTGAAGCCAAAATATGGACCGTCCCTGGAGATATCCCAATCCTGTAGGCCTTGGTCTATCCAGGTCTGAACAAAACTCCTGACCTCCGGCTGCAGTCGGCCAGGCTCAGATGTCCAGCCAGAAAGAAACTCTTGGAAGTCAATCAGCCTAAAAAAGAAGTGCTTGGACGTGCGTAGGCTTGGAGGGGCTCCGCAGATCGCGCAGCGCGCAGCCCCTATTTCCGTGGGCCTGTAAGTAGCTCCGCATGACTCACAGACATCTCCGTACTGGTCCTGGGCCTTGCACTTGGGACAAGCTCCCCGAATGTACCGGTCAGGCAAAAAGCGCCCGCACGCTTCACAGTAAAACTGTTCGATTTCCCGAACCGTTATGTGACCTTTTTCTTTGGCGCGCCCGTAGATGATTTCCGAGTGACGCTGATTTTCGGGTGAGTCGGTAGTATAGAACTCGTCGAAGCTGATTTCAAACCGTGAAAAATCCTCCCGATGTCTTGAATGAAACTCTCCAACAAGCTCCTGAGGAGTGATGCCCCTTTTGGATGCATTTATCTCGATCGGGGTGCCGTGCGAATCCGACGCGCAAATGTATATGACGTCCGATCCGGTAAGCCGCAGAAAACGAACGAAAATATCCGTCTGAATATATTCGACCAGATGCCCTATGTGAATATCTCCGTTGGCATAAGGCAAGGCGCTCGTAACGAGGATTCTCTTCACTGTGTTCACCCTGTTTTCATGGCTTATGGTCGGCGTGAGCTTTCTCGTGTCATTGCTCCTGCCGGCACGACAAAAAACATCCCTGGGATCTGTCGCCGTATGACTTTGGCAAGATAGTCTTTCAATCCCCAATATTATAAATGGACCATACCGTCCTGCGGATTTTCAGTGGGCATTCAAGGGTGGCTGAGAAGATGCCTCAAACATTTTGTCTCGAACCCTCGGGCAAGTGTCTTGCTCCAGGCACAGATACCTTCCATCTGCAGACCTATTCTCGGACGATCTCCAGGGCTTCCAGGTTTGGATCTTTCTCGGTATCCACCCTGAACACTTTGGCCTTCATTACTATCGTTTCCATCTCTTTGAGCGAATCCAGAGTTTGGGCCTTGTCTTTCTTCATCCATACTTTGTTGAGCGTAATATAGCTGACCCTGTCGGCGATAATGAAGTTCGCAAAGCCTTCCCCCAACGGGCACGGAAGATCACCTTTCTTGTAGTAGCGGACGGAAAACACTATTTCCTTATCAAGATACTTTCCGGGGTTCTCTGTAAGGCCTACGATGGTTAAATTATCATCGAGGCTTCTGTATATTCCACCTTTCAAGTATCTTGCGGGGATACATGCTGCGATGGCGCAGGAGGCTATCACAATAGGAATCAGTCTGGAAAAACTTGTCATGCCGTGATCTTTCATGGTGACATTTGGGCAGTCGCATAACATAACGGACCAATGGGATAAAGTCAAAAAAGTTTTGGTAGTCTCAGCGTTAATCATTTGCGGATATTCTAAAAAAATGTGAATACCTGGTTCGAACAACCAACAATTGGTCCTGAGCACAATGGGACATAACTTGGTTCTCCCGTTGTCTCTGCCCATTGTGGAATTTTCTTGGGTTGCATGGAGCCGATCAGCTTTTTTTACCCTAAACACGTTTTAGGGGTTTGACAACCTTGACTGAAAGTGATAAGACACTAGCAAAGGGTTCCGAAAGAAACTCACCCGGAACCCATCGGCAAAGTCGCGAAGAATCCGTTCAGATCCAAGAAACCGGGCCTGCTGTGGTAAATTGTCGTGACTCGTCGGGCGGGCAGGCTGACCCCTCTCGTGTGAACAACATTATCCCATTCTACCCGGAAGTTTTTGAACTTTTGTAGAATTTGGATGTCCTGAACGGATGGGACACTGATAAATTTCTTCAGATCGCTGCAAGTCAGCCGCGCCGTAGTTATCCAAGAGATCGTCGAGTTGGCTGAGATGAGGGATGGTGCTTCGGTATCGAAGTGTATTTTTTCCCTGTGTTCCAGCAAGAAAAGGGGATTTAACCCCGGTCCGGAAACATCGAACTTATCGTAATGGTTGACGTTTTATGACCGAAAGGACGGTTGAATCTGCCTTTTCCCAACCCTGCTGCCAGGGAAAGGGACGGTAACAGGTAAAGTTTATTGTTATCGCCTTCTTGCAGAAAGTGGACACGAACCGGTACCGATTATTTGACTGTTTTTCGACAACCTCTTCTGGATACGGCTTTGGCGAGAACGGTTTTTGACGCCTTTGCACAGCAAGACCAGAGAGACGTAAGAAATAATAAGAGCCGACAAATATGCGGCTAAGGAGGCCTGTTTTGGAAAGATGTAAGACTTGTGGGAGAACCTACACCCCTAACCAGACCATGACTTATTCTGTATATGGATATTGTTCTTGGGACTGCCTCATGAACAAGAAAGCACGAACCGGCCAGCAGAATCGAGTCAATCGAAAAAATAACGGTCATAAAAATCCAGCGGGGCAGCGTGTCAAATGGGCATGAGCCCGTATTGTGTGTGCTAATCCCAGTGGTCTGCCCCAGACAACTACGCCGGGTAGCTAGATCTTATTCTGGGAATGGAATATGACGTCAATCGGTCGGATTCTGACCGGACAGGCTTGATTCCAATCTCTCCGGCTCGCTACTCAATCATACCATTGTTATGAGCCGATTAACCGTAAAAAAAATCGTTGTGGAAATCGACGCCATCCACCGGGAACTGGCGCGCCGGTCAAAGGACCGTAGGCTTGGTACCCCCTCTGCCGTGACCACTTCGGATGTCTTGGAGTCCCATCCCATTCCTCTCAGGCTCAAGACCACGGAACTACTTAAGAAAACGTTAAAAGGCGCAAGCGGGGATGAGGCGGAAAGAGTTGAGCGCACTCTTTTCGGCTGTATTGATCTCGCGGTAGAAGAAAAAACGGCTTACTTGGCCGACATGATCAACTTCTTCATGGAAAGGGGAAGAATGCATGTCGGAGAAGAAAAAATCCCTGCCCTCGCGGTAGTGCCCTGGCTTCAGGCGCAGCCGGATTTCGATAAGCGCGAAGAGATGCGCAAGGAATGCACGATCTTTTTCAAGGGGATCGTGAATCCAATGCTCCTCGGCATGCTTGAACTGACAGTGAGGACCGTCACTGAAAGGTTTGGATTTAGGAACTACGCCAGTTTTTGCGAAGCTAAGAAACAGGTATCCTTTGAGAAGCAGGCCCGAATTTTTCATGACTACCTGGACGAAACGCAGGGCATCTATGAGAGTTTGATGGGACCCTGGGTGGAAGTGACCATCGGAAGGCCTTTTCGAAATCTTAGCAGATATCATGCCTTGTACCTGCTGAGAATAAAGCAGTTCGACAACAACTTTCCCCTTTCACGCTTAGGCGACATTGCTGTAAGGACATTTCAAGGACTGGATTTCGACCTCTCGTCCAGGCCGGACGTGATCACTAATATTTCCGACGACCCTGTCAAGAATCCGGATGGTGTCTGTCTCGGGGTTGAGATCCCAGGAGAAGTCTATGTGCTCATGAAACCCGTAGGCGGTTTGATAGATATTGAAACCTTGCTGCACGAAACCGGTCACGCATTTTTCCTGAGCCACTTCGATCCAGGCCTACCTGTAGAATTCCGCCGTCTTTATCGGTCGCCCGCACTGGACGAGACTTTTGCGTTCCTCTTTATGGAGTTGATTGAGAACCGGTCGTGGGCAACTGGAATTGCAGGAATGTCCACACAGGACGCCCAGTTACTGGAAAAGGTCTCTCGGATTCGGCGACTGTGCCTGATTCGGAGGTATATAGGCAAGTTTCTGGCCGAGAAAGAACTGCACGAAGAGGCAGGAATAAAGAATTCTGAGCCCTACTGCCGCCACCTGAGCCGGGCAACCGGTTTCGAGTATGAACCTCAGGGATATCTTGTTGATATGGAACCGGATTTTTACGCTATTGATTACCTCCATGCGTGGAGCGGCGCTTATGTATTGAGACAATTTCTGGAAACACGCTTTGGTATGGAATGGTTTCGGGAGCCTCTCGCAGGGGCCTTGTTGAAGAAGCTGGCTTCGTCGGGCCGCCGCCATTCGCTCGATCAAGCTCTTGAACAATTTTGCGGTGAAGCCCCTCGCCTGCCCGATTTCTCTAAGGGTTGATTGTCGGAGGTTTATGACCTGTGTCCCGAGAAGTCAGTGAAGTCAGGACTCCTTTCCACGAATTCGAGGTCGGGTTCAACATCATCATCGACCTTATTACCCCTGGGACCCGAGTGCTGGACTTGGGTTGCGGTTCCGGAACCTTGCTTCAGCGGCTGCGCGTAGAAAAGGATGTGGAAGGATGTGGAGTTGAACTTGACCAGGAAAAGGTCATCGGGTGCATTGAACGGGGAATCCGCGTCATGACCTTTGACCTTGACATGGGATTGGAAGGCTTTCCCGATCTGAGCTACGAGTATGTGGTGCTGAGCAGAACATTACAGCAATTGATGTACCCGGAAAGATTGTTGAAAGAAATGTTGAGAGTTGGGTCTAGGTCAATCATCACTTTTCCGAATTTCGGGCACTGGAAAATTGCCTTGGAATATTTCGTAAGAGGGCGCACCCCGGTCTGCAAAACTCATCCGCAGCCGTGGTTCAACACCATGGACGTACACCGTCTGACCATGACCGATTTCAGAGAGTTCATTAGAAATTTGGGCGGCAAGATCGAGAGAGAAATTCACATAATAAACAACGTCCCCTATGAGCCGGCAATATGGGGAAACAGGAGAGCTGAGTGGGGATGTTGTCTCATCTCCTCCGCCTGATGACCGGTCTAGACCTTTCCAAGAATGAGGCAAGCCAGTGGTGGAAGCACGAGCCTCAAGTGCTGAGCGTACCCATGTTGAGACCCTTGAATTGTCGTGACATAGCCTCCGTTTCCCACGCCGCTTCCCCCGTAATGTTCCGAGTCGGAATTAATTATTTCCTCGTAAGTTCCCTGTTCCGGAACACCCGCACAGTATGCTTGTCTGACCACCGGCGTAAAGTTCATGAGGCAAACCAGGTATCTGTCAGGTCCACTGCGAATATAAGACAGCACGCTGTTTGAATTGTCGTTGCAGTCAATCCAAGAGAACCCACGAGGACTGTGATCCCAATGCCATAAGGAACTATCCGACAAATACAGCCGACCAAGGTCGGCGAGGAATAGAGACATCTCGCCGTGAAATGAGTGTTGCAGGAGATCTCGTTCCAGGCTGGCCTCGTGGTTCCATTCGTTCCACGTGGCAAGTTCAGACCCGGCAATGAGAAGCTTCTTGCCAGGGTGAGTGTACATGTAACCAAAAAGAAGACGGAGATTGGCCCGCTTCTGCCAGTCATCACCAGGCATTTTTCTCAATAAGGACCCCTTCCCGTAGACTACCTCGTCGTGCGACAGTGGGAGTACAAAATTCTCACTGTAGGCGTACATCATGGAAAAAGTCAGATCATTGTGGTGAAATCTTCTGTGAATGGGATCTTTAGAGAAGTATTCCAGCGTGTCGTGCATCCAGCCCATGTCCCACTTGAAGCCGAATCCCAGTCCGCCCAAATACGTGGGTGTGGTTACTCCTGCCCATGCGGTGGATTCTTCCGCCACCGTAAAACAGCCGGGAAACGTCCCGTAAACCATGGCGTTAAATTCCTGAAGAAACTGGATTGCATCTATGTTCTCATTGCCGCCATACTTGTTGGCTATCCATTCTCCATTCTCGCGACTGTAGTCCAGGTACAACAGAGAAGCCACAGCATCCACCCTAAGCCCATCTACATGGTACTTGTCCAACCAGAACAGGGCGTTGCCCACCAGAAAATTTCGTACCTCATTCCTTCCGTAATTGAAGATCAAGGTGCCCCAATCCTTGTGTTCACCCAGACGAGGATCCTCGTGCTCGTAAAGGGCGGTCCCGTCAAACAGCCGGAGGCTGAAATCGTCCCGTGGAAAATGTGCAGGAACCCAGTCCAGTATTACGCCCACGCCATTCTGGTGAAGGATATCAACAAAAAACATGAAGTCATCGGGTGTGCCGAATCGGCTGGTCGGAGCAAAATAGCCCGTAACCTGGTATCCCCAGGAAGCATCGTACGGATGCTCCATGATCGGCATAAGCTCAACGTGCGTAAATCCGTACTTCTTGACATGTTCAACGAGGGTTACAGCGATTTCCCGATATGTCGCCCAACGGTTGCCTTCTTCCGGGATCCGCAACCACGAGCCTATGTGCAGTTCATAGATGCTCATAGGATTTGACCGGCAATTCGTGTTTCGTCTGTGATCCATCCACAGTTGATCTCCCCACTGATAGCGATCAGTATCCCAAACCCGAGCTGCTGTGCCCGGCCTCAGTTCCATTGAAAAGGCGTATGGATCCGTCTTTATTCGAAGTTCACCGGAATTCGTTTTAATTTCGTATTTGTAAAGCTCCCCTTGCCCAATACCGGGAATGAAAAGCTCCCAAATACCACTGCTTCCCATGCTTCTCATTGGAAACAGCCGGCCGTCCCACCTGTTGAAATCTCCTATGACGCTCACCCGCTTGGCATTGGGAGCCCAAACCGCAAAGGCGACTCCCTTGACTCCGTCAATTTCCATCGGGTGTGAGCCTAGCCTTTCATACAGCCTATAGTGTTTACCTTCCGCTGCGAGGTAAATATCCTGCGGTCCTAAAGTGGGCATGAAACGGTAAGGAAGATCCGTCACCCACGTCGATCCGTCCGGAAACGCGAACGATATGACGTAGCTGATGGGCAGCTTTCGCTCAGGTAGCCAGCTCCAGAAAAGACCAGCCACCGAAGAACTTTTCATGGGTAGCCTTTCTTCGGCTATTATCAATTCCGCTGCATTTGCGTCCGGATGAAAAGCCCTGAATATTAAGCCGCTTATTCCCCTGACCGTCGCGGGGTGTCCACCAAGTACGCTGTGAGGATCCGAATGTTCAACCCGTATGATTCGCTGGATGTCTTCCGCAACTATTCCTGACAGGAGTTTATTTGAAAACATAACGTCATCTTTCTCATCTCTGTCGTGCCTGCCATTCGACGTTCAGCGGCGCGACTGTCTTATCGAGTGGATACCGCACTATCAGAGGATTTGGAGCTAAAAACTTTGCCGACAAGAGGGAAAGGAGGCCTTAATCTGTTTGTACCTCACGAGTCCAGCTTATTGTATTCAGGGATGTTTTCTGGTTTTACGTACAATATGCGGTGACAATTGGGACAGATAATCATCTCCTCCTGCTTCAATACCCGTATGTTGAGCTGTGGGGGCACCGCCATGTGGCAAGCGTTGCAAATACCGTTAAGCATCTCAGCCACCGCATTGCCGCGTACTTTCTTCACAGTGTGATACCGTTTGAGGAAATCGCCCTCGATGGCATCAGAGACTCTTTCTTTTTCGAAATTGAGCGTGGTAAGAGCTTTTCTTGCTCCTGCGCCTATCGATTCGGCCTCGGTTTTCTTGTCCAGTAAACTCTTTTCAAATCCACTATAATCGGCATCCTTGTGCTCCAATGATTTTTTCAGCGTCTCAATCTCGGCCATAAACCCAAGGATGATCTCTTCAATTTCACTTGCCACTCTCTTGCCGAGCTTCACCTCTTTGGACAGGGCATTATATTCCTTCTGATTTTTTATCCCCAGGAGGCGACGCTCGGAACGCTTTATCTTCTCCTGCTCAGCAGCCAGATCCTGCTCCCTTTTGCGCAAGGCATCTTCCGTAGTCTGTAATTTGTCACGTTTCTCGGAGATTTCCCTTCGAATCACCACAAGATTCCGTGCTATTTCCTGGACTTCCACAGGAAGCCGGGCAAGGTCTCTCTCGTGGTAATCTATCTGGGTGTCTATTTCCTGAAGCTTTTCAAGAAGCTCTAGCTGCTCTTTCAACTGAAAAATCCTCCTCAAAGGTGGTATATGTCTAAGAAAGGGTCCTTCTCTAGTTCGCAGATGTGACAAGTGATCTCCCGCCCCATGAGTTCGAACTCCCTCTCAAATGCAACGCCCATAATCAACGGGGCTGCTTTTTCAAGGGCGAAATGCCCTGCGTCAATCAGTGCTATTCCCTTCTCAAAGGCTTCCACGGCCGCATGATACCGGATATCGCCCGTCACTACTACATCAGCCCTGCACCGCAAGGCTTCGGACCAGTAGCCCATTCCACTGCCTGATGCGCAGAAAACTGACTCAACAAGTCGATTTCCATCAGCGACAATTCTCGGGCAGGAGCAGTTCAGGGTGTCGGCAAGCCTGGAGGCGAGTTCGTACACCGGCACTGGAATGGGAAGCCTGCCAAACCTTGCGCACGAGGCCCGTAAAGGAACCATGGTGTCTTGTAGCCCAATCGTTTCAGCCAGGTGGTCGTTGAGTCCTCCAGGAGCTGCGTCCAGATTGGTGTGCAAGCTCATTATGTCCACTTGTGCACGAACTGCCGCTATGAGTATGGCAGAAGAATAGTCAGCCGATACCAGATTTCGAACCGGCTCCAGGAGCACAGGATGGTGAGTAACCAAGAGGCTGCATGAATGACCGGCCGCGAATTCAATTGCCTTGAACGAAGGATCCAGGCTAAAAGCCACCGCATCCACAGTCCGCTCCAGGTTGCCGATCTGAAGTCCGCAGTTGTCCCAAGGTTCAGCCTGGTTGAATGGAAATATACGATCCGCGACTTGTAGAATTTCGGCTACACTCAAGCCGTTCACTGAGCAAAACTCCCGGACGATCCCGTTTCCTGCAAACCTGTGCCCAAGAAAAAATCACGGGGAGCCTTGTGCTGCTCCCCGTGACGATTATCCAGGTCTATTTTTCTTATAAGTGGCGGTGTCATTCGAAGTCTCGCGGCAATTGGTGGGCCCACCTGGATTCGAACCAGGGACCAACCGGTTATGAGCCGGGGGCTCTACCAGCTGAGCTATGGGCCCATTCTTTCATTCAAATTGTGATGTTAATCCTTGCCTTGCTCAGTGTCAAGGGTTACCCAAATCAGGAGTTTCCCCAACAAATTAAGTCAAGAAAAGGGGTAGTCGGTCATTAGGTCCCTCCTTGTGTCTTTTTTTTTGGAGTGTTCCGTTCCCGGCTTTGCTGAGAATCTCTCTAATTCCGTCAGCAAGGACATAATAGCGAAGTTGGGAACACCGAAGATTCCCTGTGCGGCGTAAAGAGCGTGAAGGGCCAGTATCTGAAGTTTGGGCTTGTACCCGATGTAAACCGCTGTGAAGAAGGAAACGGCCAAGACTAACGCAGCCATGTTTTTGAGGCGTTGGTAAACTTGAGATCCATGAGACGGTTATCGTGAAGGCCGACAATGTTCCACAAGGGAGCACGTTCAAGGGCTATGAGGAATTTACAGTACAGGGTCTGGTGTTCCAGCCAAATAATACGCTCTACCGCCGGGAGCGACTGCAAAAGCAGTATAAACTTTCTGGGAATGCTGCGTGCGGGCAACAAGGATTATGTGCTCAACCCCACCGCCCTTGATTACATGAAGACACGGAAGCGTCCCAAGGCTCAGATGGAACTACTGACCGGTTGTAAAAAAAGACTATACGGACTGGAAAACGGATATTGAGTCCTTGAGTTTCACCAAGAAACGGCATATTCGCATCGCTACGGAAGGCGCCTTGCTGGGGAGTATACAGGAACACGGGTCTATCAATCCGGATCTGGTCATCCTCAGCGACGATGCCAGCCAGTTTGACGTCTTGAGCCACGCTGTGTGACCTGCAGTCAAATCGCCAAAGTCGCTGCCAAACGGGGCCCGTAACCTGATTGCCATCCCGGATGCAGTTCTGCCCAGGTGGTAGTCCCGCAACGGCACTTAAACCCAAATCGCAGACACTCCGTGATGTCGAGAGAGTTCGGCGGAATTTCGAACTGTTGGTGCCTTATCGGCTCCGAGTTGAACATCTCAGGCGTTGGATTATCTGGGACTGGTGTACCGCACTTCTTGCATTTCTCAGGATAGAAGGGAAGAATCTCTCTCACTTGATCGAGTGGGAAAAGCTCTCGGGTGACTCCCTTGTGACCCTTTTGGCCACCAGGCTTCCGCTTGGCTTCTCCATCCTGTGCCCTTCGCTTTTTCGGAGGCTTCACAAATCCGTCGGACGATGGCGGCTTGGAGGAATTCGAGGAGTTTGTCGATTTCCTCGCCACAGTTTCCTCAAACTGTTCGATGCGCCGACCCAAATCCACCAGCACATCAACTGTCTGCTTCTCGCCTGATCGATAGAGATTTATCGCTTCGTTCCGATTCATGGGACGAGCGCATATCATAGTGATTCACTATCGCAAGAGAAAACGAAAAACAATCGCGATATGGCGCGCCTATGCGCACCATTTCAGGGAGCACTCGGCAACTTTCGTGCCAAACCGGGGGGGGGCTAACACATCCGTCCCAGCAAGTGAAAGCGCTCCATGATGACCTTCTTCAGGACGCTTGACAGGCACCCCTCTGAACGGATACAAAAGAACTTATAAATGAGGTGCTGTCAGCCATAGAAGAGACAAGGAATAACGGTTGACCACGGCCAAGAAAACAGTCATGAAGAACCTATCCGATCGTCAATACATTGCGTAAAGGAGTCCCCTCCGGGCGTTTTTGAGGAGTTACGTTCGGCGAGTGGGTGGCATAGACCTGTGGACCCATCTAAGATCCGAGGGTAATATTGTGTGTCCAGTTGGACTGGGCATGATGGTGTCAATTACCTGACCGCCTGCAATATTGGGACAGCCATCTGAGCAAGAGGACGAAATGACGGGAAAATGATGTGGGAATGTGCAGATAATCAGCGCACCAAAGGGAGTAGTTAACATTCATGAGAATGACTGATGTAACACGGATTTCATTTCGCCAGATTTTCCGAATGCGTCGGCGATATGCCGGTCCGCTGATCGGGGGCATTCTTGGCACAGCCATGCTGATAGTAGTCATCAGCGTGGGGGATCTTGTGTACAAAAGCATCGGGACGAACTTGGCCGTTCTCGGGGGAGTTACTCTTATCAGGGTCAATCTTCCCCTTCATGATGATGATTTTCCCGAAGATTCGAGGCGTTTTACGGACCAAGACTTGAACGACATAAGAAGGGTTCCCGGCACGAAAGTGGTAGCTCCATCGGTGTTCTCCTGGTGGCCCGCCGCCATCGAGTTCACTGCCACTTATCAGGGGGAGGAGTATCGTTTATTACGAGTCGCCGGGGTCGACTCCCATTTTTTTACCTTGCTAACGTACTTACCGATTCGCGAAGGACGAGGAATTAATGATCTCGACGTCGAGACCCTGAGGGGCGTGTGCGTTATTGGAGACGGCATCAGAGAGATACTATTTGGAGACAAAACATCCCCTTTGGGCAAAACACTCTATATTAGTGGTCTCGGATTTCAGGTCGTAGGAGTCCTTGGGGAACCTGAGGACACCTTTTTCGACGGGGTGGTTTTTGTGCCCATTTCGGTTGCCAGAAAGAAGATGCATGGATTATCCGATATCAGGAGAGTGACTGTTTTACCCACTGGTCTGGACACCGTCGATATTGTGCATAGAACTATATCGACCTTGCTGAAGTCCAATAGACCGCTGTATAGGTATCATGTATGGTACGAGGCCGAACGTGTGGCACTGTTGAAAAATATCTTGAAGCTTTTCAACCTCTTCGTTAATATAGCCATCTTAGCGACCTTGTTTCTAAGCGCGATAGGAATTGCAAACATTATGTCAGCGCTGGTGAAGGAGCGCACCGCCGAAATTGGCCTTAGAAAAGCCGTGGGAGCTACCGAGTGGGACGTCACACTGCAGTTTCTTTGTGAATCCGTGTCAATAAGTACTGTTAGCACTGTATCAGGGATTATGTTAGGTTCTGTAATCGTGTTGACAACTGCGGCATTGGTCTGGCAGTCACAAGTTGAATATAGCAAGTATGCGGTGGCTGTTCTGGTGGCCCTCATCACTGGAGGAATCTCCGGGATCGCTTCGGGAGTAATACCAGCGAAGATGGCCAGTCAGCTCAATCCAGTGGAGGCAATGAGATTCGAATGAGGAGTAGTAGGCATCATCTGACCCTGAGTCACACAATACCTTATATATATACCCGAACTTGTAGCTGGTTCCGGGCCGCGATGTTGAAGAGGGCACACATGTATGACAATAGATGACATGATTACGACATCGGCGCGAATGGTTTACAGAAATCGCCGGCGCTACAAGACTGTGGTTATAGCGATTGCTCTGGGGACTGTCGGGTTCGTACTTATACGTACCTTGGGACAGTCCGTGCAAGGGAGGGTTGCGGGGGACCTAGAACTCATCGGCGAGGCGACGGTCTTGACTGCTTGGTGGGAGGATCGAAAAACCCCCCATCACCTGGGCGAGTTTCTCTTGAGAGATGCAGCACGGTTGAGTGAACTTCCCCACGTCGTCATAGTCGCCCCCGTACGAAGGACAGAGAAGAAGCTGAAAGTCGGACGCGGCCAGCAGCAGGAGAGGGGGCGAACGCAACTGTTTAGTGTTGATGAGCGTTTCTGGTTTACGCAGGCAGCTCAACTCCTGCGCGGCCGTTTGATTGACGCCGATGATGTGAAGCTGCACAGACAGGTTTGCGTGTTAGGTAAGGAGGTAGCCAACGATCTTTTTGGGTCAGAGGATCCGATAGAGAAGAAGATTTATTCACACGGGTATCCTTACGAGGTTATCGGAGTTTTTAGTGGACTCTCAAGCGACGACATTGCCGAGTCCGTATTTGTTCCACTTTCTCGGGGCAATGTGTATCTCGACCACACGCGACAATACGTTGAATTTTATATTCGGGCAGATAACTGGGACAATGTCAAGGCTGTCAGGGAGAGCACTGAAACGATGCTGAGGAACTCTCACCCAAACTACGCAAGTGCGCTCCGTGTTAGATACCGATCCGCGCGGTTGGAACGTGTAGGCCTTGTTATGTTTACGATTAAGACGTTCAGCTACGCCGCTCTGGTTGCGATTTTTCTTCTCGGAAAGGTAGGTCTCACAAACGTCATGCTGTCGGCGATGCAGGACAGAACCCGGGAAGTTGGGATCAGAAAGGCCTTTGGGGCCAGCGATGAACTCATTCGGGCCCAGTTTATCCTAGAGTCCGTATTCGTAAGCGTTACCGCAGGACTAATAGGAGTTGCAGGAGGGATCTTCTCCGTTTACATGCTAAAAGGATTATTGGGAATTCACGTTTCCAATTACGTTATGTTGGTAAGCATCTTGCTTGATCTTTTGGTAACCACAGCACTCGGAGTGGCTGCCGGATATTACCCGTCACTCCAAGCCAGCCGCTTGGACATAGTGACCGCCATGCGGTTTGAGTAGGTAGCGTTCTCGGTTGGACGGCATCTGCACCATCATTGACTGACGGCACGGTGCTGCCATCCTTTCGATAATACTCGGTTTCGATGGTAACGTCTCTGTCAGGGGCGGCGAGTGCATTTACTTCCTGTCAGACATCAAGCAGCCTTGAGTATCTCCTGGTCGTAAAGGTCATTCTCTTCTTTGAGGGAAATCCCATAAAGGCGGCCTCTTTCTGATTTCCTGCGAAAGTTCCAGAAGTCTTTCCAATCCTTGTTAATGTAGACTGCTCTGAGGCGTATGACGCTTTCGGCTCCTTGAGGGGTCCACCTCATGCCCGTCAATTCCAACCGATCATTGATGAGGTTGCGGCAGGCTCCTTCAATTACCCCGCTGCCGATAGGATAACCCTTCGCCAGGCATACGTCATAGCGCATATGTTGTTTATTTCGTTCGAGGTATCCGATGACCTTGTTGAGTGTATATTTTTGAGTCTTCGAAAGAGACCTTTTCGTAAGGATCTGCTTGAGTCCCCCGATCGTTTTGCCGGCATTACCGGTCAGAAGCATCCTCAATCTCTCTCGTACGAATCTCTTTGCTTCAGGGCTCTTCTCTTTATGAAAGCAATGGGTCGCTTCAGCGATGTATTCTAAAACGCGAAATATATCGAGCACAAAAAAAGCCGTGGGAAAATACTGATAAACCAGGCGGCATAAGGACTTTTCTCCGTCAAGAATACAGACGAGTTCACTCGTACAACAAAACCTTTGGGTTATCGTTTCTTCCAGAGACGCTCCACGAAAATGTTATCCATCCACCGCACGTCCGAGCTTGAGTTAAATTTTGCTTCTCCAATAATGACGCTTGATAACGGACAACATTACAAGAAATCATTATCTAAAGGCTGGGTGAATCCAAACATCGTCGGCAATCTCGTATATATTCTCTGCCCGAAATTTATCCCAATTGATCTTATCGACGGTTGCTCGTTCATACCGAGCCCGAACAACCTCTTCCTCAGACTCGTTACCAAACTTGTCCGTCAATGAATGAGTACCTGTTACCTCAATCTTGGAGTATCTGTAACCAGAAGACCGGATCTCCTTAAGCACGTCTGCAATGTCCCATTGTGCACTTTCTTTAGTCCATCCAGTTGTTAAATTTTGATTAAAGGCTACAACACAATAAACAATCTGGTTGAACACATAGAACTTAGGAACCCTCTCTACTCCCCTATTTGATTTTCCTAGCGCTTCTTGGACTTTTGATTTGAGGATCTCTTCTAATGAACGAGATTCTTCCGTCTTTTCACTTTTCGTGGAAACCGTACTCAGACTGAATGAGCGTAACTTGCGGTCTTCAACTTTTTCCCAATTTTGAGCTTCAGCATCACCTTTTGCAGCAGCTTTCCGATACCATTTTTCTGCTTCAGAGAGATCCTGCTTTACATCCCCACCACCGTGGGAATAAAGGAACCCGAGGTTGCATTCAGCATGAGTGTTGCCTTGATCAGCAGCTTTCCGCCACCATTTTTCTGCTTCAGAGAGATCCTGCTTCACCCCCTGACCGTTGTAATAATGAACCCCGAGGTTGCATTGAGCGTTACTGTTGCCTTGATCAGCAGCTTTCCGATACCATTTTTCTGCTTCAGAGAGATCCTGCTTTACATCCCCACCACCGTGGGAATAAAGGAACCCGAGGTTGCATTCAGCATGAGTGTTGCCTTGATCAGCAGCTTTAAGGAACCATTTTTCTGCTTCAGAGAGATCCTGCTTCACCCTCCGACCGTAGTAATAACGAACCCCGAGGTTGCATTGAGCGTTACTGTTGCCTTGATCAGCAGCTTTCCGATACCATTTTTCTGCTTCAGAGAGATCCTGCTTTACACCCTCACCACTGTAGGAATAAAGGAGCCCGAGGAAGTTTTGAGCGTTACTGTTGCCTTGATCAGCAGCCTTAAGGAACCATTTTGCAGCTTCAGAGAGATCCTGCTTCACCCCCTGACCGTAGTAATAATGAACCCCGAGGTTGCATTGAGCATTACTGTTGCCTTGATCAGCAGCCTTAAGGAACCATTTTGCAGCTTCAGAGAGATCCTGCTTCACCCCCTGACCGTAGTAATAAAGGAGCCCGAGGAAGGTTTGGGCGTCACTGTTGCCTTGATCAGCAGCTTTCCGCCACCATTTTTCTGCTTCAGAGAGATCCTGCTTCACCCCCTCACCACCGTGGGAATAAAGGAGCCCGAGGAAGTTTTGAGCATAACTGTTGCCTTGATCAGCAGCCTTAAGGAACCATTTTTCTGCTTCAGAGAGATCCTGCTTCACCCCCTGACCGTTGTAATATTGGGCACCAAGAAGTAACTGACCCTCTCCGTCACCTTGATCAGCAGCTTTCCGATACCATTTTTCTGCTTCAGAGAGATCCTGATTCACCCCCCGACCGTAGTAATAATGAACCCCGAGGTTGCATTGAGCGTTACTGTTGCCTTGATCAGCAGCTTTCCGATACCATTTTTCTGCTTCTTCATAATTCTGGGGAACACCTTTACCATCACGATACATGTTACCAAGGAGCCCCTGAGCTTTGGCATCTCCTTGATCAGCAGCTTTACTCAACCATTTCAAAGCTTCTTCATAATTATCGGAATTATAATATCTGGGACCGGTTTCACAGTCGGTTTGTGCGTCAGAAGCCTCTGCAACCTGTGATAGCAACAAAAGAAACCCCAATGCGATGACCATTCCGCCAACCATCTTTTTCATTTGTTGGTTCCTTTATTTGCCGGACTGAGTTTAGATAGCTGAGGGGCCTATTCTACAACAGTATCTTTATTTTGGGGAGGTCAACGCTAAAGGCAAGGACGGTAAGACAGCACTGATTTTGCCTTCCGATAAGGGTAACCTTGAAGTGGCAATACTTCTTCTTGATAAAGGTGCCGATGTCAATGCTAAAGACAAGGACGGCGGGACAGCATTGAGGGAGGCTTCTCGGAGGTCTCACAATGAAATGGTGAATCTCCTCAAAGCATATGGAGCGAAGTAACGAGTTTAAGACATACAAAACCAATAAATCGTTCATTGTAAAGCCTTGAAGAGTTCTTCCCCCACAAGAGGTATATCTGATGAGACCTTTGTCCAAGAAAGAAATCAATAGAATGCCGGCTAAGGGAAGTTTGAGGACGGGGCTTTTTTGTCGATAATTTCGTAACTCCTCAAAAACTAAGGGTAACGAGAGACTCCTCCGCCCAGTGTATTGACGATTGGATAGGTTTTTTTGACCGTTTTCCGGGCTTTGGTCAACCGTTACTTCTTGAAGCAACTGTGTGCGGGAACAAAATATTGTGTGTCACCTGAAAAAAGAACGCGACAAGAGGAAGGAAATATGCTTTTCAGGGGGTATGAAAACCACCCCAAAGATTCCCGAGATTCGCGAACAGGATTACACACCGTTGGTGACGGCTCTGCTGGAGATTATCCGGATCCAACAGGACCAGATTCAGGAACTGAGAGACGAGATAGCCAGGTTGAAGGGTCAGAAGCCCAAACCCAATATAAAGCCTTCCGTCCTTGAAAAGTATTTCGAGAACAAGGGATCCTTAAGGGACATCACAAAGCGTCCTGGGTCTGCCAAGAGGCAGAAAACCGATAACCTTGAGATCCATGAGACGGTTATCGTGAAGGCCGAAAATGTTCCACAAGGGAGCACGTTCAAGGGCTATGAGGAATTTACAGTACAGGGTCTGGTGTTCCAGCCACATAATACGCTCTACCGCCGGGAGCGAAGGCAAACTTCGGAAGGTGTCTCAATTGTGGCGCCGCTTCCGGAGGAGATCAAGTCAGCGGGCGGCCACTTTGACTCTTCGTTGCTGGGACTGTCTCAGCGTGCTTGACAGATACCCTTCTGAATGGATACTATCTACTTTACGGATGAGTAAAATCAGGCTATATTGATTTAACTATGGTCACGATATACCATCGCTACGTAAAGAGGTCCGCCGAGGAGGACTTGAAGACAAGGATGATCTTCGTCGGAGGGCCGAGGCAGGTCGGAAAGACTACGTTTGCGTTGTCCTTCCTGTCGGCGCCAAGTGAAAAACATCCCGCCTATCTGAACTGGGACGATATCCATGCCAGGCCGTCGCTGATGAGAGGAGAACTACCACCCAACCAGCCCGTAATCATCCTGGATGAGATCCATAAATATGCTAGATGGAAGAATCTCATTAAAGGATTCTATGACACACAGAAATCGGACACCGCATTTATCATTACGGGGTCTGCCAGGCTGGACCACTACAGTAGAGGAGGGGATTCCCTGCAGGGCCGGTATCACAGCTACCGGCTTCATCCCTTTTCACTGGCCGAACTGGGTGGAGCGACCTCCCCGAGTGAACTGGACCATCTGCTTAGATTCGGGGGATTTCCGGAACCTTGCCTAAGGGGAGAAGAGCGTTTCTGGAGGAGGTGGCAGAGGGAGCGAACCCATCGGGTCATTTATGATGATATCCGGGATCTTGAACGGGTGAAGGAACTCAGCCTGCTTGAACTTCTGGCCGAGGAACTTCCACGGAGGATTGGGTCTCCCCTTTCTGTAAAGAATCTGAAAGAGGTCCTGGAAGTAGCCCACGAGACGGTGGACCGGTGGTTAAGAGTGTTTGAAAGGCTGTATGTCTGTTTTCGCATACCGCCGTATGGAACGCCGAGGGTGAGGGCTGTGAGGAAAGAACAGAAGCTTTATTTATGGGATTGGTCGGCGGTCCCGGAGGGTGGGGCAAGATTTGAAAACCTGGTGGCATGTCAATTGCTGAAATACTGCCACTTTGTCGAAGACACACAGGGCTATCGGATGGAATTACGATTCCTTCGGGATACGGACAGGAGGGAAATCGATTTCCTGGTCCTCAAGGAAGGCAGCCCTCTTTTTGCCATCGAATGCAAGACAGGGGAAAAAGCAACCAACCCAGCCTTGTTCTATTTCAAGGAGAGAATCAACATACCGCGGATTTATCAGGTGCATAAAGGAACTAGGGATTACGAGAAGGATGGCGTCAGGGTACTGCCTTTTCACACTTTCTGCAAAGAGGAATCAATGCCCTGAGCTTGGGAATCTGGGCCGGACAGGGGTAGGAACAGCCGGTTGAACCTGGCCGCTCCCCCCTCCGGTAGGGTCAAGGGATGGCGCCACGGCCAGGTTTTCATCCCCTGCCGCGTCAATCGCAGCATGCGGATTTCCCGCACTGCGCTTTCATGGTGGCTTGGCACCAAGCCGCACAGAACACGAGAATAAAGTTAGCGTCTATGCTACAGCGCCCACCATCCAAAATGTAAAGCGTTTTGCGACAGGCTTCTAGACAAAGGGACACACCTCACTGGATGTGTTTACAAAAACAACTGTTCAATTTATGCCTTTTTGAACTACAATCTGTTCGACCTGTTCTGCAAAATAATGTGGGTACCCCATGCGTGGATTCCTTAGAACCCTGTCCGCCATTATTTTTGGTTTATTCCTTTTGGTCTTGGCCTACCATTTCACTGCCCCTACGAAGGGTTTGGTGTCCGGAGAGGTACTGAGATTGAGGATTGCCGCTGCTGGGATCTTGGTAGTTCTCAAAGAAGACATCTATAAGGGTTATCAGATGGTACTCTCTGCTCCGAAGGATGATCGTTTCAAGACAGGCGTTGCCGAGTCGACCAAATTAAGGGACGACATTGTGGCTGCCTACAACAAAGGGACTTCGACGACTTACCTCGCTGGGCTCAGGACTACCATGACCGAACTTCTCAACGCTATCCGACATGACATGAACGCCCCGAACTCAACAGAGAATATAAAGGAAGAAACAATCGAGACGGTCAGCCCGGAACAATTCGTACGGTCCGCACGGACGTGGCTGGCGTTGAACGAAAAAAGGATGGCAGCAGTGCAGGGTGTGGATGGAGATCAAACCCAAGAGCAGATAAAGTCCGACCTTGTTAGGCTTCAAGCAGAAATCGCTTCTGCAGCGGGAGATTATGAAAAGAAATTGTCGGAAACCGGCGGCAGGAATGCCAAACCTCGCGTAAGAATTGAGGAGGCCAAAGATCAACCCGCACAAGAAAAAGCGGCAGTTGAATCGAACGAAACAGTGAAGAAGGTAGAAAAGAAAGACATTCTCGCTGCTCCGGCAAAAATTGTAGCCGCCTTCGTGGATCGATATTCAAACAGGGAGGTCAGACATACGTCCTATTACTTTAAGGATATTAAGGTCATCAGAAATGCCCAGGCTGCCCTGCCATCAGTCTATTGCATCACGTTTCAGGCCAATGTATACCATAAGCATAACAACAAACGTTGGGACAAATCTCCAGTGGTTCTCAATGCGATAGCGGTCATGACACGTGATGGGGTCATGTCCACCTATGAAAGTTTTGCCGGGAAACCGGGCGAGTATCCTCGCGATGGGGCTTGTGTCAAGCCTATTTGGGGAGTACACGATTACAAATGGGAAGAGATTTGTCCGTACGGGTGCATGAGTTCACGGGATGTTTCAGCCAATAACCGATAGATACCCCGGACGGCGACGCATGGCCGACCTATTGAGGTTGTCAATAGCCATTGGGATGGCGGTTGTTATGACGGCTTGCGAGCATGTTACCGTTGAACAGCGGCAGGTTCTTAACACGCTGTTGATGAAAGCCTGCTGGGACTCCAATTCTGCTCTCGCCGAATTATTGATCAAGGACGGCGCAGTTGCTGACAGCTCCGATCCAAATGGCGTGACTGCCCTGATGATGGCTGCGGGTAATCCCAGAAACGACAACCCCCACTTGATCAACATTCTGATGGCAAAAGGCGCCGATGTGCAGGCCAAGGACAGGGACGGCCATACGGCCTTGGAGACGGCCTTCGAGAAGGGCTATTTGCACACCGTGTGGGCATTACTTCACAAGGGTGCAGACCCCAACGTTGTGAACAAGACAGGCCAGACACCCTTAATCGCCTTTGCCGAAAAATGGGCACCCAACGCGGGCCATCTAGAGCCCTTCCTCCAGAAGGGCGTAAACGTAAATGCCAGGGACAAAGACGGTAAGACGGTTTTGATGGTTGCCGCGGAAAGCCCGCTGGACCATCAGACGGGCGTGGGCGCGGTGGGACATCTGATTGCCAAAGGAGCAAATTTAAATTTTCACGACAACGAAGGGAAAACAGCTCTGATGGTTGCTGCGGCAAAGGGCAGAAAAGAGATTGTCAAACTGCTGTTGGAAAAAAACTCGGAGATTAATGCGAGGGATGCGAAAGGTGGGACTGCTCTGATGGCGGCTCTGGAAAACGGCCATCTGGATGTGGCGGAAGCTCTGATCAACGCGGGAGCTGACGTGAACGTCGCTGATAACAGCGGCATGACCGCCGCGGCTTATGCCGAGGAAAAGCTGTCAAAGGTAAAAGATTTGTTGAAAAGCCGTGGGACCGACGAATAATGCCGACAGGGAGTGAAGAATCTCAGTAGCTCTTCAACCCGAACAGAGCCTTTGATAGTGTCGCAGGCGTCACTGCCCGGCCCACGGTTATGACGGTAGAGCAGTTTATTCAAACCTCATTGCGGTTATTATATCCAGACGACTGGCCTGCAGTGAAGGATAGAGACCAGCGATCACCCCTATCATAGTCGTGACGACCAGGTCAACTACGATGCTCGTAGACATGACGTAGTGAGAAATTTCTACTCCCAGTTGATCCTTGAGAATGTTTACGGAAATGACGCCCACCAGTACCCCGGTCATGCCGGCTGCCACGCTCACAAGAACGGATTCGAGGAGAAACTGCGTCCTTATCAATCCGTCTGTAGCCCCAACGGCTTTTCTGAGACCTATTTCACGTGTCCTATCCTGGACAGCGGCAAGCATCACGTTGGTAAGTCCCACCTTGCCCAGCACAAACACGACGATCAGCGAAGCATAAACGAAGATGTTGACAACGTAGACCAGCATTTTCACACGCTTTACGCGTGAAGGATGATAGATGATTTTCAGCCCGTCCTCATAACCTTTGTGTAACATATTTAATGTTCTGAGCGACTGCTCGTACGCAGGTTCAACATGATCCCATTTATGGACCCTCATATAAATTTCGGTAATCTTGTCAAGACCCTGAAAACTCCCCCTAGCCGTTGACAAGGGAATGAATATGGCGGAACTTATGAACTCGTGCTGGACCCCTCCCAGAATACCTATGACACGAAAGGACAGATGGTCGATTCGCAAGGTCTGCCCAATAGGATCTGAGCCCCCGAAAAGGCTTTTGACGACATCTTTTCCCAATACGCATACTCTGTCTTTGTTGGCGACGTCCACAGCGTTGATGAGTCGGCCGGCGAGGAGATGGGGAGTCTGGGTTTTCCAGTAATCCTGATCCACACCAGTGATTTCGCATCCTTTCTCACTTCTGCAATAGTAGGCCGTGACACCGTTCACCGTTACCACGGGCGCCACCGCGACTACGTCCGGGATCTGCTTCAATAGTTCAACATCCCTTATGAAAAATTCTCTTGGGTGTAAATTTCCAAACTGGTTTCTCCATTCCGCTTTCATTACCGTGGCCTCACCCAGAATTTCCAGATTTTCAGCAAGCTTAGCTTCCACTGAATCACCCATAGTACGAATGATGATGAAACCCACCGTGCCGAGAGCAATGGCAGCTATAACAGCCCTGTAGCGCCTACGGTTCCGAAAAACCATACGTTGCGCCATGGTTATGAGATCAAGTGCTTCCAATGGTCCTCGTGCAACAACTCAGAATCAGAACGAATTCACCTGCCGATCACAAACCGGCAGACTCCCCGTTACTCGAACCTCATGGCCACAACGGGATCCAAACGGCCTGCCACTTTGGCGGGAACAACTCCCGACACGGCACCTACAATAATCCCAATCGCCACGGCGGCAACCACGCTTTGTAAAAATACTCCGTAAGCAAACGCGGCCTTGATCATGGACATTGTGATTATTTCCACGGCAAAAGAACCAAGAATGATCCCGATGACGGAACTGATCAAACTTACCAGCAACGATTCACACAAGAACTGAGACGTTATGGCTCCATCAGTGGCCCCCACGGCTTTTCTCAAGCCAATTTCCGTGGTCCTCTCCTTTACCAGCGCAAGCATCACGTTGGTAACTCCCAATCCTCCCAGAATCAATGTGACGGCGATAGCCGTGTACAGGAAGAATTTGAAGGTGTCCACCGTACGCTTCATAACCTCGATCCTATCCTCCTCGAATGTAATCGTATGGTCGTACCTCGGTTGCCTGCCGGTCAGCAGGGCCGACACTCTCTTGTGGACATCATCCACCAGGTACCAGTTTCTCGGAAGTATATAGAGTTTTCTGATTGGGAACATGTCAGGTATTCTTGCCCTGCCGAGTGTGATAGGCAGCATTATGGTCTCTCCGAAAAGCGGGTCCTCGGCCTGTGCGAGCACTCCCACGACTTCAAAAGAAAAGCCCATAAAGTCTACGGATTTTCCTAGAGGAGATTCATTTTCGTCGAATAGGGCCTTCCTGACAGCTTCTCCAATAACGCAAGCCGCTCTGTTGTTTTCAGCGTCTTCTTCTGCGAGCGCTCTGCCTTCGGCAATGGGGAGATACACTACGCGGAACATACTCGGCTCAACACCTGCCAGTCTCGCGCCATACTTAAGCTTCCTGCCGTGGGACACAATCTCTACGTCGCGAAATACGGCAGGGGCAGCATCAAGAACCCCGGGCAGTTTTCGCACATCCTCGATGTCCGCGTATCTGAACTGAGAATAGTCTATAGTAGCCTTAACCGTAGTTGCGCTTCCCAGAATCCCAAGATTTCGTCCCAGGTTTTCCTCCACCGAGTCTCCCACGGTCATAACAGTTATGAGTCCGGCGGTTCCCAGCGCCGTACCGATTACCGCGCTTCTGTATCGCCTGCGCAGCCTGGAGACTTGTTTGATGGACATCAGAATTAGATCGGCAATTCTCATGAATCTCTACAGTTCAACCCTCTCTGGAATTTCGTATCACGATTCAAGATATCTGTTGGCTTTCTAGTCTGTCAAGGCTGGGCTGATATTATTAATAACATCTGCACCTTGAGGGAAACCTCTATATTTCAAAATGTACTTGAACATGCTTGATGTATGCAATGCAAGGTGACGAATGTTCTGCACACTACGTCTCTGTTCATGATGCTTAAAGACCACTTTGGGATAATGAAATACCGACAACCCTTGTTTATGGATTTGCGTACACAAATCCACATCTTCAAAGTAGAGAAAAAACCGTTCGTCAAAGGACAGAGGGCGAGGAAACAGAGACCCTCTTAAGAACAAAGCCGCTCCGCTTCCCCAATCAACCTCAAAAATGTTATCTGCGTTCTGGTCCAGGTAGAAATGATGCCGACGAAACTCGTTGGGGTTTTCTCGCATATACCTTATCCGTGAAGCAACTACAGACATTGGCGTGTAGAAACAGCGAGACGAAAAAATTGGTTGAGATTGAGAATTGACCAAACACGGGACCAAACAAGCCACTCGAGGGTTGTCTTGAATATAGCGCACCGCATCTGACACGGTCTCAGGCGTCATCAATTCAATATCCGGGTTGCAGACAAGCACTACGGCATCTGTGCGATCAACGTGTCTGATGCCCCTATTGAGACCGGCTCCGTACCCTCTGTTCCGCTGCACCACTACGTCCACGGGAAACGGTGCTGAAACATTGGTCAACCGTTCTGATTCGGAATGATCTACGATAATAAGTTTTGTTATGATGTCCAGCGAACCGAAAGACTGTATCAGTTGCTTCAGGTGCTGGTCACTCCTGTAATTGACTGTGATCACGTAAAGAGGAAGAAGTGTTGAACTTTCCTGATTCGCGCTGATTCTTGGTTGGGGTTTCGTCGGATGGTCTGAAACGAGTGGATGAGACTGGAATTTGTCAGCCTCGTCTTTGGCTTGCCGGTCGTCATCGTGCACCGGCAGTCCCTTGAGCAGTTTTTTGTACAGCATGCTTTGATGGAAGAGCACTACCCAAACCGTGAGAGCAAGGATTTTCAGGTCGAGCAGCGAAGTGCGGTTCCGGATGTACCACAATTCGAGTTCAGCTTTATATGGAACAACTTGGTTCTTGAAACACTCAAGGTAGTCGCTGCCACTGTTTGATATGATTGTCTCTTCATCACGGAATACGATAGATCCTACGCCCGTCAAACCCGGCCGTACTGTGACGATGACTCTCTGAACATGTTCGGAATAAAAGCTGAAATTTCTCGGGGTAAGCGGACGGGGACCGACAAGGGTCATTTCGCCCTTGAGAACATTGATGACTTGAGGAATCTCGTTGATCTTGGTTTTACGGAGAAATCTGCCGATCGGAAGGACCCTCGGATCATTCTTGAGGGTGATGTCACCGGTTCCGAGGTTCGGACTGTCCTCGAGCATCGTGGCGAATTTGACTATTCCAAACGTTCTGCCGCCGAAGCCAACCCTCGGCTGACGATAGAAAATCTTGCCTTCCCCGGTCAATCTCATGATAGCAACCAGAATGATCCAGAGCGGAAGGAACAGGAGAATCACGATCATGGCGAACGCGATGTCGAGGACTCGTCTCATCGCTACATCCTGTCATCAAGGTACTTGAATGTTTCTTTGTGGGCGAACTCGCCCAGGGTTCGATGGAAAAGGTCTACGAGATCGCTCTTGGTCCATCTTTTCGCGTTGCGCAATGTCATGACGGTATCGAGAAAACCGTCCAGTTTTTCATCATCAGCGTCTTCCGAATTCAGAATAACCCCTATGTCGCGAAACCGGTCCAATATGACCTGATCGCCGTTCTCGTACAACTCTTCAAACTCCTTCTCTCCTGAGGTATCGCTGTCGAAGAAATAGCACGGCCACTTTTTTTTAACGTAAAGCTCATCCATCTTGGCGCGAGCCTCACCCTCCGACTCACACAGATAGGGAGCGTAACCGAGCGATTCAAGGTACTGTTCGGCGATCTCTGAAAAGGTTGTCATATGAAGGCCGGCAGAAAGTTTTGGGAAGAGGGTTTCTCTATTCCTGCCTACGAATGCTGCGATAAGACAGAGCACCCCAGCTTCTCGTTCCGTAACGAAGTACCTCCTCACGTCACGGGGGGCCGTAATGGGCTGACACTTGCGAATCCGGTGGTTAAAGCCATCCAAGAGGCTTCCATCGGAGAAGGCCACATTCGGGAATCGAGCCATGGACACCGGCACCCGTCTACTGGCACGTAGAATAAAGAGTTCCATGATACGCTTGGAGGCTCCCATCATGTTCACCGAATGTGCTGCCTTGTCCGTTGAAACAGCAAAATACTTTGAAGCATTTCGCTCCGAGGCAAACCCGAGCAGTTTCTCTCCGCTCAACACATTGACGGCGACCATCCGCATCAGAGTGTACGGGTCTCGTTCACTTCGAACATGTTTGAGTGCTGAGAAGTTCAAGATGTAATTGTATGGCGGTTGGCTTTCAATAAAGGCATCGAACTCCAGTGCGCCGCAATCAAGACAAAATGTCTTGAATTCTCCTTCGATATACCCAACTGAACTCCGTATGTCCCGGACCAACTCGGTAAGACTGTTCTCACTGAGATCAACCACGTGGAGAACGCGTGGATTCCTCTGGAACAACTCCTTTGAGACAGCCCTTCCGATGGTTCCGGCCGCGCCGATAACGAGGATTCTACTTGAACCCAGCAGGGATCGAATCTCCATTTCGTGTTCCTGCAGATCATCGGCGAAAAGTTCTCTGTCACGCCCAATCAACTCAAGAATACTTTTCACGGTAGAGATTACCTCACGAGGGGCGGTAAACACGGCGGTACCACTCACACGTGCGAAGGAGTTCATCATCAACTGAGAATGGCGGTTTCCACCCGAGTAGAGTCTTGGCTTTTGTTGTATCTACTTGCAGTGAATCGGTCAAGCGTCCGGCGGCCTCACGTTTCCCCAAGACCAGAGCAGCGATTCGAAGCAAGAATTGAGGAACAGGAAGGAGTATACAACGACGATCAAGCGCTGTTGCTATCTTCCTCACGAGTTGAGACGTGGACAGGTCCTCACCATCGCTCACGAGAAATGTTTCGCCGCCGGCCCTAGGATTACGGATGCACAGAACTATCATGGCTATGAGGTTTCCCAGGCCAACCATGCTGCGTCTGTTCTTAATATGCCCGAAAGGCAGCGGTAGCCCACGGTCAACCACACGGATCAGCCGCAAGAAGTTGGCGCGAACTCCCGGGCCATAAACCAGAGGGGGCCTGATGACGACCACGTCCAGATCTTTGCCTCGCCTGATCTCCTCCAGCGCGAGTTCTGCTTTCTTCTTGGAGACGGCATAAGCCCCGAACGGGCTGAGTGAATCTCCTTCTGCAAAAGGTTTGCGGTCTGTTCGCTCACCGTGGACTTTTACCGTGCTCAGGAAAACCAGACGCTTGACTCCGGCTCTTACGGCAGCATTCGCAACGCGTCTCGTTGCTTCCACGTTTATTCGGTCGTAAACATCCTCCGCGTATTGACGATTTTCGTCCATTCGGTGCGCTCGGCCCGCGAGGTGAACCACAGCCGAGACACCTTGCAGGGCTTCTGACCAGTCGGTGCCGGGCCCTATGTCCCCCATCGGCACGTATTCAATGTCATCAGATGGTGAGAATTCTTTCTCCCGTTGCAGGGCTCGCACCGCAAAGCCTTCCCGCACAAGTGTCCCGCACAGTTCACGGCCGATAAAACCTCCCGCGCCGGTAACGGCTATGAGTTCTCTCATTATTTTTCACCGGAAAAGATCAGCCGGAATCGAATCCCCAAATCTGATATCAATAGTATGGAAAGAAGCACTGCAACTGAAGGGTCATTGGGAATTCGTCGGATTATTCAAGGTAATTCGATCAGGTTGCCCCCTGCGAGGCCAGTCTTGATCGAGCCATGGTTTGTTGTAAACCGATCGAACTAAGAATTGTGGGATCCTGGAAATTGACTTTGCTGCGGATATCCAAGGCTTAGGACGGATGCCGTTGATATGCCACGACTTTTTGATAAGGAACGCGGCCGCAAGACGATTCTTGATGCTCACGTTGCTCATACCGCCGACCCTCATCACGACGAGAATGTGGGGGATGTAGCGCGTACGGATGTTGTGTCTCACAAAAAAGCGCAGCAACAACTCGTAATCTGCTGCGGTTCCCATGTCAAGGCGAAAGCCGCCATACTTCTCGTACAACGATCGCCTACAAAAGAAAGTGGGATGAGGAGGCATCCAGCCTCGGAGGAACAGTTTGTCGTTATATGGGCAGGACACCCAGTGGCGCTTGATTTTGGCTCTGTCGTTGCGGGAGACACAGACCAGGTCACCGTAGCATGCGTCCAGTTCTCCATCCCGAAACTGATTTGCAATTATGGACAGGATGCGATTATGGGGATAAAAGTCATCGGCATTCAAAATACCTATGATGTCACCCTCGGCTCGAGCCAACCCCTTGTTCAGGGCATCGTACATTCCTCGGTCCGGCTCTGAAACAAGGATGTCTCCAGGTCGTGCGAACTTGGCTGCCAGAAATGCTGTGCCGTCGGTAGAGCCTCCGTCTATGACCACGTTCTGCGCCGTGCAAAGCTGTGCCCCAACGCTTGCCAGGCAATCTCCTATGGTGGATTCAGCGTTCAGGGCTGCCGTAATGATGGAGATGGTGGGTAATGGTTCAATCATGCCTACCAGACCTCTCCAGGCATCAAATCATTATCCTCGCAGGTTCCAATTTGTTTGGTCCGATGGGCGATCATCAAATACCTTGCCTATTCAGTCGGTGCAATTGGGCGTCAACCAATTTTACTACGAGATCTTCAAATTTTAATACCGGTTTCCATCCAAGCTCTTTCCTAGCCAAAGATGGATTGCCGTGAAGGGGGTTGTTTTCTCTAGAACGAGTGAGTTTGGGGTCAATTTTGACATGATTCTGCCATTCAAGCCCAACATGGTTGAAGGCTATTTCCAAGAAATCTTTTACGGAGTGGAGCCGGCCAGAGGCCAACACATAATTTTGGGGCTGGTCGGCCGTCATCATTAGCCAAGTGGCCTGAACAATGTCCCCCGCATAGCTCCAGTCGCGCACAGCGTCTATGGTACCAAGCTCGATGCTGGTCATGAGTCCCAGTCTTATGGCCGCCGCTGCTTTAGCAATCTTTTGGGTGACAAACCATTCCGGTCGCCACTCGGACTCATGATTGTAAAAAATACCGACACATGCGAATAATCCGAAATGGGCACGAAAATTTTCAGTAATTGCGGATGCAAAAACCTTGGCGCACCCATAAGGGTTATCCGGTTTAAAAGGAGTGTTTTCATTCTGCGGTGATTGCCGAGGGTTGTGGCCGAACATTTCGCTACTACCAGCCTGAAAGAATCGGGCAGAGGGACATTCCTTCATAATCGATTCCAGTATTCCGGCTACTGCAAAACCGTTGACTTTTGCCACGAGTGATGGTGCTTCCCATGAAAAAGGTATGAAACTTATCCCGGCAAAGTTATAAATTTGATCAGGCTTGAATTCTTGCAATACCTTCCGCATGAGATCATAATCGCAAACACTGCCTTGTACAATGCGAACATGCTTGGGGAGATTGGGAACCGTAGGGGCCTCCATGTCACCCGGCATCAGGACGCCCGTTATCTCGTAACCCTTTTCAGCGAGCAGGTGACTCATAAAATACCCGTCTTGCCCCCCCACCCCAAGTATCAGGGCTCGTTTCCTACCATCTGTAGGTTGGGCTGATCGAGAAGAACTTCTGATTTGTTCTGAACCCATTATTTTATGCAGCTTTCCGACCATCTATTCACCAAATTGCTCTATTTGAGGCCCATTCATATCGACATGACAAGGACCGGCATGTGTAAGAACCGGGCATCTTTTGTTGAGATAAAGCTTCGTTCCGTGAATCTCATGAAAAAAGTTCTTGTATCACAAATCAGATCAATTAATTGGAAAAACGTTTCAGCTTGCCGGCCAGTGTCTTGTAAAACCTCTGGGCCATTAGTTGAAACGCTGCGGGAAGTGCATTATACACGGTCAATGCTACCAGACAAAGCGTCTGCGTGCCGGGAATCCACGCTAATCTTAACACAGGGTGAGCTTCACCATAGTTCCTCGCAATTCGATCAACCAGAACGCCCGCCGAAATATCTATACGAATCGGACTGCAAACACGCCTCACACTTGTCGCTCGATAAATCCGCTTCTTCGGGCAGGTGTCCCATAACGCCCGGGTTAACCCCTCCAACGATTTTAGGGGGTATTGTGAACATCTCATTAGCCTCACAAGAGATTCTCTTCTCACAACAAACGACAGATTTTTCAGGCAGTATGACTTGCGTTCGTCATTTTCAGTTCCGGAAGGAACCAGGTCCGTCCAGTGATGTTTATGACTCTTGTCGGTATAATAGCTATCACCATGAAACAGTTCCACATCTTCTTCAAAATCGTCTCCTGTAGCCGTAATCTGATGGATAAAATGAGACAGAGGAATGGTGTTACCATACGACAGGAGCACAAATGGGGAAGAAATGGCCTTGAGGGCATCAACAATTGAACTGTGGAAGCCGTTTTCGGAAACTATGATTCTTATGGGAGTCTGATTTCGTATAAGGCGATCAGCAGTCGCGGCATTATCAGTAATGATTACCATTTCTATGATGTTCTTAAATTCTGTGTCAAGCTTCACTAGTTGATTAACAATTCTAGATAAATCGTATGATTTCACGGCAAAGATTACAACCAAAGAAGGGCGGCTGAGTTCTTCGTGCTTGCGCAGAGCCTTTCGTTTCCAGTTTTGGGGACTGTCGATGCAATAGGCTTCTTCCAGAACTGCCAGATGCTCCTCGGCTTGTCTGCGGTAACTAAAACCTTGGGCCAGAATTAGCCCCTTTTCAACTCTTTGTTGAGCTTCTCCGGGATTCTGAATGAAGTGGAGTATCTTTTCCGCTATGTCTGCAGGATCGTCCGGATCAAAATACAGCGCTGCCTCGTCGGCTATTTCCGGGATACTCGTTCGGTGAGCTGCGATCACAGGACAGCGGCAAGCCATGGCCTCAACAAGGGGTATGCCAAATCCTTCGAAAAGGCTTGGCACAATAAGCGCCATGGCATGTGTATACAGGTACTTCAGCTCGGAAAGACTGACTCTCCCTATATGCTTTACTTGGCCCTCCAGTCCTCGCTTGTTTATTTCTCCCGGGATATCCACATGATTGAATTCGCCATGGAGCAGATGTCCAGAGAATAAGCAGGGCACTGTCACGCCGTGACGGTGTTTCAGAATTGCTAGAGCTTCCAAGAGCCTTCGGTGATTCTTATGCTTCCAGGAATTGGCAGGATAGAATAAATACGGCACCTCGACACCGAGAAGCGAGTCAGACCTACGCCCCTTATTGGCATCGTCTCCAAATATTGGCTCACAGCCGGGATAGATGACCCGAACTTTGTCCTCTGAAACACGTAATTTGTTAAGTATCGTCTTTTTTGAATATTCTGAAATTGTTATCAGCAGGGTGGAAGAATGTGCCGCATAGGGACGGTAGTATTGTCGGTCCAACAGCTCCAGTCTGGAAAAGAATTCAGGATAGTAATACTCCTGAATGTCCGGGATAAAGTTGACACAAGGGACATCCGACACGTTGAACCAGCGCCAGGCACCCGGTGTAAAAAGGACGTCAAAGTCGAAGCGGTGGTCGAAGATTTCTCTGATAGTATTGATCTCGAGGCTCTTGAGTCTGTTGAAGCCCTCGGTTTTTTCCAGCAATTTCCTCCCTTGTGGACTATATAACACCACGATTTCATCAGGGCGGATTTGTGAGAATTCCCTGAGTAGGCTGGCGGCGTAGTAAAAGCTTCCCCCAGCACGTGTGGTTGTAAACGGCCACATGTTCAGAGCGATTCTTGGCGACATATCCTCGTTTCTTGTCTACCTGTAACGACTGTGATATTTTTGTCGAATAGTGCTATTGTATCAGAATCGTCCTTGAAATGAGAAAATCTGATTAGTGCTGAAGTAATTGGGAGAATTTTTTCTCTGCACAGACTATACAACAAGAGAAGTAAACAACAATGGCGAACGAAAAACGAGCACTCATAACAGGTATTACGGGACAGGATGGAGCTTACCTGGCTGATTTCCTGCTCAAAAAGGGTTATGAGGTCCAAGGGGTCAAAAGGCGGAGTTCTTTGATAAATACTCAACGGATTGACAGCCTGTACCGAGATCCTCATGAAGAATATGTTGATTTCACACTGGAATACGGTGATATGACGGATTCGACGAATCTGATTCGTATCATTCAGCAGTTCCAGCCCACTGAGATTTATAATCTCGCTGCGCAGAGCCACGTAAAGGTGTCATTTGAAACTCCGGAATACACGGCTAATTCTGATGCGCTGGGCACATTGCGGTTGCTGGAAGCCATCAGGATTCTTGAACTTGTGGACAAGGTCAGGTTTTACCAAGCTTCAACCAGTGAACTTTACGGCTTAGTCCAGGAGACGCCGCAAACAGAAACCACTGCCTTTTACCCGAGAAGCCCGTACGGCGTGTCAAAACTCTACGGGTACTGGATTACCAGGAATTACCGGGAAGCATACGGTATATTCGCATCCAACGGCATACTTTTTAATCATGAGTCTCCTATGCGTGGGGAAACTTTCGTCACACGTAAAATAACCATGGCGGCAGCCAGAATTAAGCACGGTTTGCAGGAAATAGTGTTCCTCGGCAATATGGATGCCAAACGGGATTGGGGATATGCCGGCGACTATGTCGAAGCCATGTGGCTTGTTGTCCAGCATCACCAACCTGATGACTTCGTGATCGCCACCGGAGAAAACCACACTGTTCGGGAATTTGTTGAACTCTCCTTCAAAGAGGTGGGCATTTCAATCAGTTGGCAGGGAAAGGGTGTAGAGGAAAAGGGTATTGACGAAGAGACAGGACGAACTCTCGTGGCCGTAGACCCGCGTTATTTTCGCCCGACCGAGGTCTTTGAGCTGCTCGGGGATGCGACCAAGGCCAGGGAATTGCTGGGGTGGCAATCCAGGGTGGGTTTCCGAGAATTGGTGAGACGCATGGTAGTGGCTGATCTGAAGGAAGCTGAGAAAGAACTGTTGTTGCGGACTGCGGGGTTTTAACCATGAACGTTGGGGCAATGCCAAGAGTATATGTGGCCGGACACACCGGGATGGTGGGTTCCGCCATTTGTCGGCGACTTCGGAGGGGTGGATACCCCCTGGTCATGCCAAAGAGTCGTGTCAACCTCACTGATCAGAAAGCGGTACATGGCCTATTGGAAGAACTCAGACCCGACTGGGTCTTTTTGGCCGCGGCGCGAGTCGGCGGCATATCTGCCAACAGTACCTATCCCGCTGAGTTTATTTATACCAACCTGATGATTGAGGCCAATGTCATTCACGCCTCTTATATGGCCGGCGTTAAGAAACTTCTCTTTTTGGGGAGTTCCTGTATCTATCCGAGGGATGCTCCACAACCCATGAAAGAGGAGTATCTGTTGAGCGGATATTTGGAGAAAACCAATACGCCCTACGCGGTAGCGAAAATAGCCGGCATCGTGATGGTCCAGTCATATAACAGGCAATACGGAACCAGCTTTATCCCGGTGATGCCATCCAATCTTTTCGGTCCGAACGACAACTTTGACTTGCAGGATTCCCATGTGGTGCCAGCCTTGTTGCGCAAGACCCATGAGGCGAAGTGTTCAGGAGCAGACTTCGTTGAGATTTGGGGAAGCGGCAATCCAATGAGGGAGTTTTTGTATGTTGATGACTTGGCGGATGCCTGTTTATTCATCATGGAGAATTGCGATTCAGCGGAACTGCTCAATATTGGAACCGGGTCAGACCTTTCGATTCGAGAATTAGCACTGATGATCAAAGATATCGTTGGTTTTACGGGTGAAATTCGGTTTAACCCGGAGATGCCCGACGGCACGCCTCGAAAACTCCTGGATGTCAGCCGTTTGAACGCGTTAGGTTGGAAACTTTCCAAATCCCTGCGAGAGGGCTTGGCGGAAGCTTACCGGTGGTACGTGCAGAATGAGTCGACTGCGAGACGGTAATCACTTATTGATGCCTTTTCCCCCGCGATTCTATTAAACCGTTTCGCTTTAAGAAAAGCTACCATCCAGTAAAAATTATTGGTGGCGACAGGCGTCCCTGCCTGTCATATTGATCTAACAGAGGCTACTTCGCATTACTCAGTGGTCTTGGACAAAAAAGTCGACTTTTTGAAGAACTTTTTCAGCCATGTCTTTAGCAACACTTGCCTGCGATCGAGTGAAATTTTCGCTTGGTACCGCTGGAGAAGGAAGTCCGTTTGGGTAGCGGGTGGGAATATAGAACTGGTCGAGGAGTGCTCCGAATTCCGCCAGTTCGGCAAATGAGGGGTCGTACGCTTCGCACTGCCTGGCAAGATCACGTACCGAATGACCCCAGATGAGTCTTTGCCCGCCGGCCATCAACACCGACTTGAGGGCTTTTTCTGCACTCTGTTGAGCATGGAAGCAGGCAGCAGCATAATGCTCTGTCGAGAGCAGAGTTTGCGCTACCGCAAGGTCTGCTTTGGCCTGTTTGAGCCATCTTTCAGCCTCAATTTTCTGCGCGTTCATAGAGGACCACTCCTTCCGAGTGAATCATCCAACCCAGCCCGGTTTCCTGCATGCGGTCGAATTCTTCGGGGGTATACACCAGGATATCAGCAGGTCTGTCGAATTGAACGAGATAAGGAACCATATCCTGCATTCGGTCGAGGAACGGGCGGTCGGTTTTCTTGATTACTACTATGTCGTAGTCGCTGAAATTGTCCGACTCACCCCTGGCTCGCGACCCGAATAGAATTATTTTCTCCGGATCGTAGTGCTTGAGCAGATTAACCAGCGCGATCAGGTGGGGATCGGTACCCAAAGATAAGGGAGAGCGGAGCTTTTCAATCATTGTTCTTTTACATCCCGCAAGAATTCTTTATCGTTGCAGGAAGGGGTTGAGGTAGACTTATCGCTGGAATCCAGTTCACAAGGGACAGACCGGAAAAAAGATATTTGGCGTCCCATCCAGCACGGCTCTCCCAACCTTTTATAAAAACTCTTCAGATGATATCGCCAGGATATTCCGTAAAAGGGGCTCTTCGTCGGCCAAAACGAGATGGCATCCACACCGGCTCCCTCGGCCTTTTCCACGGCTTTTAGAATCATCGGTTCCCGATCATTCCAATTAAAGAGGACATACTTCCACTCGATTGTCGGATTTGTCTTGCCTCGCAGGTTGCGATATTCGATCAAGTCCATCATGTTGCCATATACCTTCGAGAAGGATGCTCCCCGTTGATATATGCTCATAGTGCGGTCATCTATCCCATCTATTGAAAACCAAATGTGGTTGGCTAGGAGTGCTGCCTCCCTCTTCGAATCTTGATTCAACAGAAAGCCATTGGTAGAAATAAGTATGTTCAGGTCCGGATTTGTCTCCCGAATAATGCAAAGATGTTCCAAAACATCCGATGCGGCAAACGTCTCGCCAAGATTGAAATACGACAAGCATTCGATGTTATGTTTGAGCAATATCAGAGAAATCTTTTTAGTGTCGGACAAAGTCATGTGCGTGGACTTCCTAATGTGCCGGACTACAGTTCTTGAACAAGCCAAACATCTGTATGGACACGCGATCGTGTTCTCGACCATGATACCTTTTTTGGGCACGTTCCAATTGTCGGCGTGATAGGAAGCATCTTCGGCCGAGACAACTTTCAATTCCGAACATACGGCGCATGTGGGAATGGGAAGTCTTCCCGAAGCCAAGTGTTTTCTGAACTCAATGGCTTTTGAAGACCCGAAAACCTCTTCTAAGCTTTGGGTATTCAAATCGCCAATTTGACCGGTGCCGTCGAAGTCCTGACAATTACAAGAAACGGTCATATCGCAATTGACACAGATGTTGTAAGAGGACAATCCGGACAATGCCGAGCAATAGAATCGTTGTTTTCTCGCCTGCGCCTTCAACTCTATGGCTTTTGCGCTTCCGAGACGAAGGATTTTTTGGGAAATTCGGTTAAGGTGTTCCATGTCCATAACAGCGTCCGTTACAGCGTCTTCAGCATGCGATGTCTGGTGTGACAAGCTCTAAATAGTTTAAACCGCCTGCAGTATTCAAACCAAAGGGTTCTCAGCTCCTTGCAAGCCATCTCATGACGCGACGACCTTGAGCAGTGAAGGGCTACTTTGAATCCCTTGCCTGTTTTCCTGATCTCTCGCTCGATTTTCGTTACGATGCCGAGGCCATCGTGGCCGACCCGTTACCAACTTGTCGATTCGAACGCATTTAGCAATACTCCACCAAACGCTTACCATCTAAAGGTTTGTGCGACCCAATTTGCCGAGCGCCCGCGTGCGATACAGGTGACAAGTGGTTGGACCGTACTTCTTGTATGTTATGTGGGTCACATCCTTTTCCAAATCGCTCGCCGTCCTGTCAAACGGCGATAATGATCCACTAATAACTTGACCCCATCAGCGCCAATGAGATGAAAGAGCTTTCTTTTGGTTATGCTTTTCATCAACAAAATGCACCAAGTGTGATCATACGGGAAGATTCCGTGTTTTTTCTTCAATCTCGCAATTTCCCACACGACACCGTAGTTTCTATCCCAATTCTTGCTGATCCCTGTGCAGGTGACTGCCTTGACGATGATTTCCTCAGCGAACTCCGCCCGTCCCTTCTTTAGTTCCCTCATGAGGAATTCCGAATCCCCGGCTATGCGGAAGGATTCATCGAATTCTCCGTGGTCCTCAAAAAGACTTCGATGATGGAAAAAAGCAGTGTGAGGAAGTGAAGCTTCGTTCATCAATCTTTTTCGCTGCCGTTTCCATATCTCTCCGGTAATTTCTAGTATGGTTCCGTCAATCGCTACAATGGCTTCCCGTCCATATATGACTCGAACGTCGGAATCCAAACGTGCAATTCTCTCCGCCACCTGATCCAAGACTCTTGGATGCATGAAGTAGTCATCCGCGCCCAGGAAATTGATCCAGTCCCCCGTTGCTTTGTCCAGGCCTTTGTTCCAAGCGTGATAAATCCCTCGATCAGGTTCCGACACCCAGTAATCTATAGCTTTGTCGCATTTTTGGAGAATTTCAACGCTTCCGTCGGTGGAACCGCCGTCAATTATGATCAGTTCCTTATGGGGATACATCTGGCACTTGACGCTGTCCAGGCACCGCTGAAGGGTTGAGGCTCCGTTGAAGAGGGCCATGATTATTGTTATACTGGTCAAGTCTCTAGCCCCATTGGGTGAACATTATGTAATTTTTTCTTGTTTTTTTGGGGAAGGTTATTAGATACTTATTTTGGCCGCGTCCCGGTTCAAGACATGGGGGGTTCCAGAGCGGGCACTATATGGTTTTCGATCAAAAGCTTGATCATAACATTCCCGGATTTGTCGAGAATAGATATCAAAATTGTTATCAGTTTGTGACGGTTTAACTCTAGCGGAGAACATTTTGGGAAATTCGGTTGCAAAGGATTTGTAGGCGTAAATTAACGAAACAGAATCCATTGGTTTATATAGAAACACCTGATTTCGGAAAACTGCCAAATCGGGATCATTATCCAAATCTGTTTTATCGCCAGGCAAGAATACATTAGCACCAGAGAATAGAGCCTCATATACAGTGCGGCCTGTTCTAAACGTTGCATCACCCCTCACGATTACATCAAGACCGTTGAAAAAACCTCGATCAATAAGATTGGGATGTTGCCCAATCCACAATAGTTTGCCAGGATTATTATTACAGAGCTTTTTGACTTCTTCTCCATAGGTACCTGTACATCTTCCGACAACCAGTAAGACTGCGCGTGCTAAATTAGCTTTAAGAAAATCCTCGCAAACTTTTTTTACTCCCTTGTCTCTGGAAACATCTCCTGCAATTGCAAAAACGGTTGTAGAATTTAAATCTATTCCTCCGAAAAGTTCTGGGTCGGGAGAAGCGAGGGATGACCTGAAAGGGTTTTGAACAACAGCCACACGGTCATCACCAACAGCGCCGTTCATGACATCTAGAAGTCTGCTTTTTGCAGCACAGTCTATGCATATCAACATGTCCAGAGATTGTATTTCGTGTATTTCATTTACAGATAGGGGTTTTCGCAATAACTCTCTCACATGGCTTACGACAGGTATAGTTGGCATGTCCATGTGATATTTAAACCATGAAGCCAACGGAGCCAAGACAAGGCTTGATAGATGAATTATATGTGGATTAAATTGATTGATAATATTAGTCAACATATTCCAACGTATTAAACTTATAGCCCTGTGCAATCTAGTTCTAAAGCTATAATCTACTCTGTGGCTTACTCCATCGTAGTTAAAACGGTATGGCATTATAACATGCTTAATATTTTTAATAGATGGCCATGTTTTTTTTATATCTTTATCGCTGATTTTAGTGCGGTCGCCGTGAATAATCGGTTTCTGGCAAATCAACTCAAACTCATACTGGCCCGTCTGCTCGAGCGCCTCGAAATGCAACCTTAAGCTTGTTCCGGTTCCATAGGCCGAGTCAATTGGCACATGAGAAATCACAAGAATTTTCAATGGTGATGGTTTCATTTGAGCCTATTGCAAAAGTGTATTTTGGGGGTTTAAACATAGCTATAGTTTTGCCATTTTTTCGAATCAGGGTTCGCGTGTGGAGCGAGGCAGGGTGATTTTTGTTGTGTTCTCGCGTTTCCCGTGATCACGCGAAATTCTATGGTCAAAATGGCTGCGTCGTGCTGCAGCCGGCATGTCTGAGAAGGTAATGTTTCTCTTTCTGAAATACCAAGGAACTCTTTGGAGGAACAGATCCTTTCCCATCCTGAACTGCGTTACGAACCACACAACCACAAGCGAACAGCTCCAATAGGCAATCTTAGGAGTATGGTCTTGTTGCCGCAGCCTCCTAGCCGGAACCGACTCGTAGTACATCTGGATCGGGAAATCGTTCCCTGGTCAATGATAATTGGTGCTCTTTACTATCGTCAAATGCCGCTCCGTCTCTTCTCGTCTATTCGGGCCACCCGCTCGCTAAGCAATGCCATCTCCTGACTTATCTCCTTTAACTTAAGGTTCAGGGAAGAAATGCGGCAAAGGCTATCCAACATCAGAAATACTATCCAGACCACCACCAATAGCAGGGAACTGTACACGGCAGTCCCTTCAACCAATATAGATCCAAAGAATGACAACAACTTGTCGGATATAATAAGAGTCAGCAAGAGTACTTCCGCCCCAATCCAGCTGATCGCAAGGTGTGCGCTGAGGCGGGTGGACCGTACAAGGTACAAAGTATAAATGAACACCAGCATGATCAGGATCGTGCCTATCGTTCGCAGTTCCAGGACTTCAATCATCAGGTTAACCCCTCTTCTTTAGTAGCAAACCCATGAACCCGATGATGACTCGAAATGGATACATGCTGCTCTTGGTTAAAGTAAAAAGAGATTCACCGCGCACTCTGCCGCGCATCTTCACTGGTACTTCCATGATTCGAAGTCCTTTCTGATGGACCATGAGGAGGGTTTCGGCCTCGGGGTGGTCCACTGGGTAATCTCGCGCAAAGTATTCGAATACGGACCGGTTCAAGGCGCGAAACCCCGAAGTGGTGTCAGTGATGTATAGACCAGTACACAGGAAAAGAATGGTGGTTGAAAAGTACATACCGATCCGGCGCAAAAGTGGTGTCTTGTAGCCTGTGTCAGGATTCCTGAAGGTGAAGCGGGAACCTATTACGCAGTCTGCCTCTCCACGCCGAATGGGGTCCAGGATGGCGTCTATCCATACAGGGTCGTGCTGGCCATCACCATCCACCTGCACGACCACATCATAGCCGGTACGGACAGCATACTTAAAGCCCGCTTGAACCGCACCGCCGATCCCCAGATTGGCCGCAAGCGGCAATACTGGAATACCGAGATCTTCTGCAACGCGTGCCGTGTGATCCAACGATGCGTCATCCACGACCACTACATCCCAAGGCATTGCACAGGCCCTGATGTCCCGTATAAGGCCGGGAAGGTTTTCCGCCTCATTGAACGACGGAACAATGAGCAAAACTTTCATGTAGGGTACCGTGGTTTGCGTCCGATGGCAATGAACTGCTCAGGACGAGTCACGTGGAGGACGAGACGACCGAAAGCGTTCTTCTCCATCCTATTACCGAGACTGGTCAGGAATCCGCTTTGGTATGAGACACCGAAATGCTTGATGATCTCAGCCACACTGTAGCGCCTGCGGTCGATTTTCAAAGCATCGATTTCCAGTCCCGCACGTTGGAGGGCGATGATCATACCTTTCTTGGAGAAGTGACACAGATGCATGGGGGCACCCAGCGCCCACCATCGGGATCCAAGCATTCGGGGCAGCCAGTTAGACGCGTCATCCGTGCTGATAAATACTCGTCCGCCCGGCTTGAGGATTCGATGTACTTCCACAAGGGCTTCCATCGGTTGTATTAGATGCTCGATAATGTCCCATAGGACTACAAGATCGAAGTGGTTGTCAGGGAAACCCGTGTTCACTATATCTCTCGCTTGCACGTTCATACCGAATTCGTCCCGAGCCACGGAAGAGGCGTATTCGCTGACGTCGATACCCATGCACTCGAAGTAGGGAGATGCCGTCTGAAGAAAGAGACCGTATGCGGCCCCAGCATCCAACAAACGGCCCGAATGCACATAGGAGCGGACCAAGGTGAGCTTGTCTTCAAAAGAGGCTCGCAATGTGTCCTGCGCGCCTCTATAGGACGGATAGCCACGCCTGCTCTTGGCCGCCCCTGATGATTGTGCCTCGAAATAGTCCTCGGAATAGTGGGAAAAAACTTCAACAGGTGTAAGGTGGAGATCCACCAATAGCATGCCGCAGGAACCGCAGCGAAAATAAGCATAGCCATTCTTGCGGAAGGCTATGCTTATTTTAGATTCACAAATCAGGCACTGTTGCATTCCCACACCACACTGTCTGCGCAAGATCCATATGCGGCCCTGCCCCATCCGCCCTATCGGTGGCAGGGAAAGTGCCAACTGGTTCACAGGGGCATCATAGTCGGGCTGTACGCCCTCCCTGGCAGCCAGGAATGCGTTCACGACACGGCTCAAAAAGTAATAAGTGGAACTGTAGTAATTGATCTCCTCAAGGGTGATCCCTTGCAATGAAAGGGCCGCCACTTCGTCATCCTTGATATAGCGGTTATGCCAGGGAGCGGTGATGGAATCGAGCCCTACGTCATGACGCAATGCATTGATATCCTGAAGGCCATCGTCACTATTTTCGCACATAACATAGATGCCACCGGGGACAAGTAAGTTTGTAAGTGCAGCGATGGCACGTTTTTGCTCCGGCCAGTCCTTGAGGTTAATCAGGGTACGCTCACTATAAATCATATCAAAGCGTTCAGACAGTGATTGCAGGCTGTTCAGATCGCCGACGCGAAATTGTACCATTCCTTTAGTGTGAACGTTATTGGCGAGTTCTTGGGCCGCTCCTACCATCTCTGGTGCGTAGTCAAGCCCCATTACTGTTATTTCATATCGCATCGCCAACTCAATCGCGGTAACCCCATTGCCACAGCCAAAATCTAGGATCCGCATGCCGTTCTTTACGTACGAGGAAATCGCTTCAATTTCCAAGTGCTTCGCAATTATATCCTTGGAACCTGCCTTCATTCCGAGGCCGGCACGACTGTTCCAGAATGAACAGACATCATTGTTAATCAATGCATTTTTCTCCATGCTGAATCCACACTAAACGGAATAGGCAGCGATGACCTTACGAACCGCCGCCACCGTATCTGAAACGTCCTGACTGGTCATGGCCGGAAACATGGGCAGGCTGATCATGCGTTCATAGGCGTCTTCGGCGACTGGCCAGTTGCCTCGAGAATAGCCGAGAGAGGCATAATAACTCATATAGGGAATTGGAATGTAATGCACATTGACACCGATGTTTTCCGCCCGCAATGCTTCAAAAACGCGTCCGCGGTTTACACGCAGCCGGCTTGGCAGTAGCCGCACGACATAGAGATGCCAAGCCGAGTTACATTGAGGTCTTTCTGATGGTAGTTCTAGTGCCTTAAGATCGACGAACCCCTCCCGGTAAGTCGCCGCAATAGCACGACGGCACTCCAGCGAGTTGTCTAGCTTACTCATCTGCGTCACTCCCAGGGCGCAGTTAATGTCTGATATGCGGTAATTATAGCCGAGGGCAACAATGTCATATCGCCAAGACTTGTTTTGTGCCCGCTGATGGAGGTCAACGTCGATGCCATGGTGACGAAATGAACGGATGAGTTTAGCGATATCTGCGTCGTCAGTGAGTACCATTCCTCCTTCACCCGTGGTCACGTGCTTCGCAGGGTGGAAGCTCAAGACTGAAATGTCCTGGAGCGTGCCGACCTTACGGCCTTTGTAGGTGGCACCCAGAGAGTGGGCTGCGTCTTCAATAACTTTGAGACCATACCTCTCTGCAATGGCGTGTAACGCATCATGATCGCAAGGGTGTCCGGCAAAATCGACGGCCACGATCGCTTTTGTGCGCGTTGTTAGTCTGCGCTCTACGTCCCCCGGATCTAGGTTAAGGGTGTCGGGCGATAGATCGGCAAATATGGGTTTGGCACCCATGTAAAGAACGCAGTTAGAGCTTGCCACAAAGGAAATGACTGGAACAATCACTTCATCTCCGGGGCGAATTCCTATCGCCCATGTGGCTGCGTGTAAAGCGGCAGTTCCACTATTGAGAGCCACACCTTCTCGCGCGCCGGTGTAGCTGGTGACCGCATCCTCGAAGGCTTTCACCATAGGTCCTGTGGTCAACCAGTCACTCCGCAGGACCGCATCAACCGCACGTCGGTCGTGCTCATCAATTGTCTGACGAGCATAGGGGAGTAAAGTCGCTCGGACCGGCAAGCCACCATCTATAGCCAGTTTTGTCATATTGCCGCTTTATCCATAAGATGTTGATAATCCACAAAATGGATACTGAAGGCACCACCGCCTGAATGCGGTGCCTTTGTAACGAGCATAAACGATGACCCGGTTGGTTTCCACCAACCGCGCCGCGAGTTGTGTGCCGATAAAACCCGCCCCGCCCGTAATAAAAACGGTCTTGTTCCTTATCACGGCATTACACTCCATATTTCAACAATGACATCAATGAGTTGATTTGCCATAAAAATTCTTTCAGTTCTCCAACGCACTATACGCGATGAGCCGCAATCTTCGAGCGCCTAATCCCGGATGGCTATCTCTCATCGACCTGCCACTTCGGCGGCTTGACCTGACGACCCACGTACTGAGATTTCCGGCTGGGGTCTTTTGACTCAAGGCGAAACACCGAAAAGTTTCCCTCCTCGAAGACGTGTTCAACCTGAAGCCAGTCCGGAACACCTTGAATGTTTTCCACCTTAAGCCAATCAGGGGTTCCCTTTGTGATGGTTCCGGTCATTCCCAAAAATTCTGCCAACCCCCTCGAGTACATGGTATCTATCATCACATATTTAAAACCACGGTCAAACAAAAAGGACCAGGCTCCTTGCTGGTAAGTCTCTTCAAGTCTTGCCAAACCGGTCATATCGCCAGAGCCTCTTTCAAACAACTGTTGCGGCAAAAAGCCATGAGTAGAATAGAATAGCAACTTTTCATGCGGGGATTGCAGCGTCTGCAAGAGATCCGGGCGTAAATGATAACTATACCACCATCCCAGAAAAACTCGGTCCCCCGGTGAGGCCTCCCGATTGACTAACTGAACGGCCCTAACAATTGGGCTGTCACCCTCAAACTGAGGTTCCTTAAGGGCACGTTCGATACTTTTCAAATCGGCCGACGTAGCTAGAGTGGTTATGGTGAGCACGGCGTACGCTGTTGACCATAAGGTTATACGGAATAACTTAGCGTTTGTGTATTGCCTCAATGCGCTCTCTGCAAAGGATGCCGAACACACAGCGAATAAAAGCAAGGTGGGAAGAATGTACCGCGGTGCCGGAGCCGACGGTCGTACGACCACCCACAAAACCAGACCCAGCGTGGCCACCAAGCCTACCTGGAGAAGAGCACTGCGTCTCCAGTCCTGCGAGCGAGCAGTCAGAAACGCGAGAGGGGCAAACGCTAGAACTAGTGGAGACAGCGTTCCATACTGCATCGGGTAGCGACCGAAAACCATCACGAAGGGGTATGTCAGAACAATATGCCGGGTAGTTTCAGGCGAAAACCATGCCTGATCCAGTAATGAGGAGGCTTGTCCGGACAGGTAGAAGAAAGGCGCCAACGGCTCTCCAAAAAGAGCTGCGTTTTTGACCAGGTGAGGAATTACGGCGGGGAGGGCCCAAAGACCAAAAATTAGGAGCGTCTTCGCGGCAGCCCGCAAATTCTCCCATGAAAACAAAAGTCTATCTGAATTAGAATATGATCTCCACAAAATCAACAATATCAGTGGGGGTATCAGGCACACCAACAAAGAGATCTTGGCGATGACAGCCAACCCTGCAAAAAAACCAGACAGCCGTATAGCGCTATTGCCTCTAAGACCTCCAATTTGAAGTGCCCAATAGACGGAGGACAACCCCAAGGCAGCCCCAAATAGGTCCACTTTGCCGTCCCAAACCAAATAGGTCACGGCAGACGAACTCAGGATCATCGCCAATAACAGAGCCATTCCGCTCCGCTTCAGGCCAACGAGAGATCCTGTGGCCAACAGAAGCACGGATCCGACAAGGAAGCTGATATACGAGAAGGCCTTGGCGCTGGTTCCGGCTCCCAACGACATCAGGGCCGCAAAATGAAGTTCTCCGTGGAGGCCGATGTCTGTAAAGGCTTCATACCCTCCTGGACTTGGTCTCAGTTCATGTGACGCCGCCATAACTTTAGGAAGAGTTAAGTAAAAAGCCATAGCGTCGCCATGTGGCTGCGGTAACGATATCAGCGATCGGACACCTTGATAAGCAAACAGAACCAAGCATGCCCAAAACAGAATCCTGGCTACCCATGGTTCTCTTCCGAATGACGACATCTCGGCTACGACCTCATTCATCATTGTCCTTGAAAGCTCCCACCCGGCTTTCGCTCCCACAACGAGACAAATTAACAGTGTAGCCCCAACTATAGTAGGCGAAAACTGCCCGGCGACCCCGATTAATTGCCAAAGCCCGGCCAAAATTCCCTGCCCTATAAGCAGGGCAGTAACAAAAGACGCCGGCGCCGAAACAACTCGACGATCCTGAGTCTCCGCTGCCATCAGGCGGAATAATAATCCCCCCAGACATACACAAGAGGAACAATACAGAAACACAAGGGCGGAGGATCCCAACCAATGCATAGTCTAAGAACCTACTTCATTGCCAAAAAACATATGGCTTTTGGAAAAAATCCAACAGGAACATGTGAGAGGCGTTCACCAACTGCCTAATGGAATCACAGCGCGGCGAACCTAACAAGAGATTTTTGTATAGAGCTCCATCCATCAGCCACGAGACATACACTACAGCCCACATCCAAACGCAAAGGATCACTCTCAATAAGATGCCAGAGCAAAAATGTTCGGACACGGCGACGCCCCGGTTTTTCAATTTTTGCAAACAAGTGATCATCATGTTATTTCCCAATCGGAGTGATGGAGCACCACTGCTGAACCACAAAAAGATTGCAGCGAATACTGTCTAATCCGACAGCCTCCCAGTGATAGTTTTTAACACAAAGACGCTTTGTCACAGGAGACTCCAGTGAAGCTTAGAAAGAGAATATCATGGTTGATGGGAACAGTACACAACGAACTCTGTTTCCTAAACGACCGTCTAATTATTTACTTATAGAATTCTGAAATCTTATTAACTACATAACGTGATTTTTCTTCAGTCAATTCAGGATATATAGGAATTGCTAGAACCTGCTGTGCCGATTCCTCGCTTACCGGAAAATCCCCCCTCAGATACCCGAGATGCTCAAAACATTCCTGTAAGTGCATAGGTAAAGGATAGTAGATCTCGGTTGATATGCCCTGAGACTTCAAAAATTCTTTCAACCTGTCACGATCTTTTACACGAATCACATACTGATTGTAAATGTGACGTTCTCGAACACATGGAGGCGATGTTACTATTTCAGAGGTCAGTCTCTGTTCCTGAAACATTGTGTTATAAAATTCTGCGTTTCTTCGACGACCAGCGGTCCATGATTCCAAGTATTTAAGTTTGACTCTTAAAACCGCAGCCTGCAATGCGTCCAACCTAAAATTTCCACCGACTATTTTGTGATAGTACTTTGGTTTCGACCCGTGATTCCGTAGGCTTCTTATCCGGTCAGCCAGACCGGAGTCGTTAGTCACGATAATCCCTCCGTCACCAAAAGCACCAAGATTCTTTGATGGGAAAAATGAAAAACAGCCTATATCTCCAAGAGTCCCGACTCTTGTTCCCTCGTACTCCGTACCGAGGGCTTGAGCGGCGTCTTCGATCAGCGCAAAGCCGTGTTCTTTTGCCAGCGATTTCAGAGGGTTCATATCAGCCGATTGGCCGTATAAATGAACAGGGATACAGGCCTTTGTCTTGCCGGTAATTCTTCTTTCGACTTCCTTTGGATCTAAATTAAATGTCTCCGGTTCAATGTCAGCAAATACTGGTGTAGCCCCAACTCTCACGATGGAGCCCACGGTAGCGAAAAATGTAAAGGGAGTGGTAATAACTTCGTCACCAGGCCCAATGCCCAATGCCATTAATGAAATTAAAAGAGCATCGGTACCGGAAGACACCCCTACCGCATATTTTATACCGCAATAGGCAGAAATTTCTTTTTCTAAAGACTCGACCTCAGGCCCAAGTATAAAATGTTGCGATTCAACCACCCGTCCTATGGCTTGATCTATTTCTGTCTTGATTGAATAATACTGCTGTTCAAGGTCTAAGAGAGGAACTGCAATATTGGTTGCAACCCCCGGTATATTCTCGGAAATACCTTTTTCATTACGACGATATGTTTTTTCACAGCTTGCGCATGTGAAAACTGATCCGATTACATCTTTTCCCTGGAGCCTGTTACCGCATTCACACATCCAGCCTATTCTACGCGCTGGATTGCCTACCACGAGCGAATAGTCAGTAACATCTTTGGTCACGATTGAGCCTGCACCGATAAAAGCGTACTGGCCAATGGTGTATCCGCATACGATAGTAGCGTTGGCGCCGATGGTTGCTCCTCGTTTCACGAGAGTTGGTCGTATCTCTTTCATCCTTGGGATTTCGCAACGTGGATTGTAGACATTGGTAAAAACCATTGACGGTCCGCAAAATACGTAATCTTCTAATGTAACACCTTCATAGACAGACACATTATTCTGAATCTTACAGCCATTACCTATTTTCACATCGCTACCAATGAGGACATTCGCTCCAATATTACACTTTTCGCCAACGACAGCGCCTTTCATGACATGAGAGAAGTGCCATATCTTAGTGCCGGCGCCGATGGAGCAAGGCTCATCGATTACTGCGGTTTCGTGAGCGAAATAACCTTTTGCAGGCACGGATTTCGGAGAAAGCATTGTAATAGAGATTCGAGGTTTGGCCTTCATTGAGTCATAACACGCCTGCAGGACTCGGAGTGTTCTTAAGCCTTCTTCCCCGTCGGACCTGGGTTTTTTGCGAGTCTTTATACAGTCAAGGAAGTGCAGACATTCCATCTTGAGCGGTTCAGCCCGTTCGAATGGTATTGCTTCTCTTTGGCCTTTTATCGGCTGAGGGATCCTTTCCACCCACTCGAAGTTCGTGTTATAAATCTCGAGCTTGTCCGACGGCTTTGTGTCATCAAATACAGCCATATTTTTATCGCCAATAGCTACAAGCCGCTGCTCTTTAAAAGGATTCATCCATGAAACGTAGATATGCGCCCCGACTCCACTCGGGAATTTTAAGACACTTGTGGTCACGTCCTCTACGTCGGCTTGCAGATGGCACGAACCAGTTGCCGTAATTTCAGATGGGAATTCATTCAAAAGATAAAGAATGATTGAAATGTCATGTGGAGCGAAACTCCAAAGAATATTCTCCTCAGATCTGACTTTTCCCATGCCCAGTCTATTTGACTGGATATACAGCATCTTGCCAAGCTGACCTGAGTCCACAATTTCCTTCAACTTCAAAACTGCCGGATGATAAAGCAATATGTGGCCTACCATAAGTACCCTAACGTATTGGTCAGCGACACGAACCATCTCTTGCGCTTGGGTAATATCTAAAGCCAAAGGTTTTTCGACAAGCACATCTTTGCCTGCCTTAAGAGCCCTTAAAGTCAGATCATGATGGCTGACAGCGGGTGTAGATATGACGATTGCCCTAATGTCAGGATTGCTTAGGATTTCATCATAATCCGCAGTGTATTTTAGTTGAGGGTATTTTTCGGCGATGGACGTCAGTCTGACTCTGTCAGAATCACATACGTGAGTCAAGGCTCCAAGTTCGTAGAAATTCCGAATATGGTTTTTGCCCCAGTAGCCAGCCCCTATTATCGCCACTGGAGAGAATATGTTGGGTTCGCAGTTTTCACAAGTTTTCATGCCAAGACCTTGATCAGGAACAAAATTAATGGAAACATCAAATCACGGTCGCCTTTTCAAATAATTCGAAACGCTTAACAATCTTTCAAAACGTTTTCTTTCACTGCCATACAAGTCATGAGGCTTTCCGGGACGAGCCAGATAATCTTCCAGTCGGTTCCTTTTCCAGCGCATTTTCTTGAGGAAGTATTCTTTATCTTGTTCTAAATCGTCTTCATCAGCATAGGGAGAATGTTCAAGCATTCTAATCGCTTCATCCCTCCCCATTTGACCACTAATTATAAGGGTCGAAAGATGCAACCGACGCTTATCTATACCAAACTTCTTGGGGAGAAGGTATCCCTGGTAAAAACGAGTAAAAACAGATTCATAATGTTTATAAGGATAAGGTCGATATCCATAGTTTCTGTTCAAAAAATCCATGGCATCAGCCTTGTCATAATGAAAAAAATCCAGAAAGGATGTCCACATAATCCTCAATATCTTTCGATAAAAAACATAATCCCAAGAACCTATTGCTGGAAATGTCTTTATTCTTCTTGAATCACCAAACTGTTTCCACAATGAATATATGTTTTTCTTGTCATACTTGAAGCAGTTCCATGTGGCGGGCATAGCCATACCTTCTGTGGACTGGTTGGTGCCTCCTAGAATATATTTTACGGAGAGCTTTGCAGCCATTTGATAATTTACAGCTAACATGGCATTGTCATAAAGTAATTCAACATCGATCACGTCTGCGTCAAAAAAGGCTTGCTGTAGGTCTCGATATTCATCCCAATCAATCACATGTGTGTAGAGATCGACCCCTAGTTTTCTAACTAGATTCTCAATATTCTGCTGGGCCAATTCTGAGTCCCAACCATTGTCCATGTGAACCGCCAAGGGCCTTAGACCTTCTCTGACACAAAGGTAAAGGGCCCAGGAGCTGTCAACTCCCCCGGAGACACCCACGACGCAGTCATACTTTTTATAGCGACCCGAGTTTCTTACCCTATCAATAAACTGTTTTCTATGATTGGCTTTGTCGCTTTCGTTTCCGACAAAGGTATTCGACAATTGTCTGATAAAACTTCTGCAATAGTTGCAATAATTATGCTCGTCAAATGTGATATCGACTGCCGACGTGTCCATGACACATCTTGAACAAACCCTGTAAGTTGTGGTTGACAATTGATGATACATCAAGAATTCGCCAACAAGTTTTTCAGCTCTGAGTATCTGGGGTAGCTTATCAGGACTGCACGATGAGGCCCATGGAATACAAACATGCTCCCAGCCGCGACCGCCGACGCTCCTCCCTGCTTTACCGCTGAGACAAGGTCTTGTACGGTGCTCGCCCCACCACAAGCGACTAATGGTATATTTAACGCACCAGCCACTTGCTTGATCAGGTTTAGGTCAAAGCCTTTCATTGTTCCATCACGGTCGATAGAATTGAGAAAAAGTTCACCTGCACCCCTGGATTCGATTTCCTTTGCGAAATCAAATAAATTGAGACCCGTAGACTTGGCGCCGCTACGAGTCAGAACCTCAAACTTACCCCAAAAGTTTTTCTTAACATCGATTGAAACAACCACACTCTGACTACCGGCGAACTCTGCTGCGGTCCTAATAAAATCGGGATTTTGGACTGCGTAGCTGTTTATAATAACTTTTTCCATGCCTAAACCCAGCAAGGTTTTGATATGGTAGATTGAGCGCACTCCGCCTCCATAGGCTACAGGCATGAATGCCTCACTCGCTAATTCCTCAAGTAATTTGAAATTCGGATCTTTGCCGTCAATAGTTGCTGTTATATCAAGAACCACCAACTCGTCTACTTCTTTTTCATTGAATATTTTAACGATATTAATTGGGTCACCCAAGTATTTTGGGTTCTTAAACTTCACTGTCTTGACTAGACCCGAACGGCGCAGCAGCAAACACGGTATTACTCGTGTCGATAACATTATAATCTCTCGACAAAGTTCTTGAGCAACCGCATCCCGAATTTGTGACTTTTTTCAGGGTGGAACTGTACGCCCATGATATTTTCTTTTAACACCGCCGAAGTAAAGTCAAATCCATAGGTTGTCTGCGCCAGAATATTAGGAGGATTTTTGCATGCAACGTGGTAAGAATGGACAAAGTAGAAACGGTTATCCAATTCTAAACCGGCCAAAAGCGGATGTCGTTGACAAACGTTTAAAGTATTCCATCCCATGTGAGGAATCTTCAGGTTCGCCTTGTCATCTTCAAACTTGAAGCGAATGGTCTCAGCATCCAACCAGTTCAATCCCGGTAGTAATCCCTCTTCGCTACGTTTACCCAAAAGTTGCATGCCCAAGCATACTCCCAATATGGATATTTTATCATTTAGGACCCGATCATTGAGCAGTGACAACAGTCCACGCTCTTTCAGGTTCTTCATTCCAGTGTCAAAAGAGCCAACCCCCGGCAAAATTAACTTGTCGGCACTTGCGATAACTACCGGATCAGATGAGACCACTGCCTGTACGCCGATTTTTTTTAGCATGTTGGCCACTGACCCTAAATTACCCAAACCGTAGTCGATGATGACAATCATTTCGGCTATCCCGACACCAACAACACATTTTCCATGGAGATCAGTTCGGAGCAAAATCTCCAATAAGTTACCTGTAACAGCATAAAATGGGGTTCGTGCGCCTGTGAGCGCACTCAATCAGAGAGGTGAAAGTCCTCTCCAGGTCTGCGCTACAGCCTGTAACCGACTGTAACTGCGTCGCTGCGAGGCGGGGTGGAGAGCAACACGAGGTGAACGATCAGATACCAGGATAAAAAGATACACCTGATCCTGGACAACGCCATGTAGCACAGAGTCCAGAAGTAAGGAACCGGCTTAATGGTAATCAGGATCGCATTGAACTCCACTATCTGCCCCCTTACTCGCCGAAATTCAATGCGGCCGAATATGTCTGGCAAGAAACCAGAAGAAAAACCACACACAACCGCTTCTTCGAAACCTTGAGTGAACTCAAGGAGAGACTGTTCAGAAGATTCAACGGCTTTCAGGGAAATCCTGCGTCGCTAAGTCGCCTAGCGGGCCGCCTTTAGTATGGTGATCCGGCGCCCTGGCTTCAGGCCCTGGTCGTTCCAACCCTTTCGGGCAAACCATCTCGACCTAAAGGATTAGCGCGACCTGGAATAACTTCCGCGCCCTCCCGCCTCGTGACCACGAGCAGTTCGGGGATGAGTTGAGCATTGGTTCCGTGCTGCAATGGAAAACGTCACGGCGCAAATAGCTCTACAAGGTTGCCAGTTGACTAACCACCGCCTGCGCACCAAACCGTGCAATACAATCTTGCCGGATGCGCGCCGCATGGTAGCGGCTGATATTCTCACGCACAGCCGCCATAGCTTGTCCAAGTCCCGCTGGATCCCGGGGGGGGGCCAGCAAGCCGTTACTCGTGTTTACAATGCACTGTGGCCCACCACATGCCGTTGCCACCACGGGCTTGCCGCACGACAGCGCCTCAATCAATACGACACCGAATGTCTCATAATGGCTGGAATGCACATAAGCGTCACAAGCCTGCATTTCGGCCAGCACCTGTTCGTGATGGAGTTCACCCAGAAATGTGACCTGCCGGCCAATACCCAGTTCAGTCGCGAGGGCTTCAAGATCTTTCTTCAACGGGCCGCCGCCGCCGATATGCAACTCGATACCTCGCTTGCCTGCAAACTGGCTTGCAAAGGCGCGCAACAGATCGGATTGTCCCTTGATTTCGATCAGGGATCCTACGTTGAGAAAGCGGAAGGATCGCTGCGCACGTCGGTCGCTATTTGCAGGCGTATGCTGCTCAAACTTTGCGTCTAGAATATTGGGTAACCACTCCCACGGGCAAACCACATCACCAATCGCTTGCTCCAGTAAGTTGCCCAGACTGGGACTCACGACAAGCCGCCGATTAGCGTTCTTGTAGGCTTCACGAATGTGCGACATCTCTGCAGCAGGAACTTGTCCCAGCGCATAAGCCGAGCTATGTTCGGTAAGTACGTAAGGGACATGCCACACTTCCTTAATCTTGCACGCAAGGATCCCGGCGCACCGGGCATTGTGCGCATGAATGATGTCGGGAATTCCCTGCTGCACCGCATAGCTCCTGAAAAGAGTTGTACCCGCTCGTAGCCATAGTGTGGTGTGCCCTCCCGGCACACGCGGCAGCCAGTTCCAACCATAGTACTTGAACACGGGTATCCCCCCGTCGTCTGTTATCTGGATGCCTGTCGGCCGCGCTGCAAGCCCGCGCCGCAAAAGTCGCAGTGAATACAAATCGGGCGAGAGGATACCAACTTTAAAGCCGGCGCGGGCAAGCGCCTGTGCTTGCCGCTGCTGAAAAATCCCTGCCAGCGGCGATTCTGGTGGCACGTAACGTTCCGATGGGATGATCAAGATGTGCATTCGCTACACCCGTTGAATCCAAGCCAAGTTACCGGACGAGCGCGCCAAGGCAACCGCCGTTACATGCGTTAGCGCCAGAGGCTGAACTACACAGTGACGAATACCACGCAACACTCCCTTGAGAAGCTTCATTTTGTCGACTTTCGACTAGCGCTTAAAGTCAAATGGCGCACCCCGTGATATACTGTTCGAAGCCATTGTGGCGCTTTAACCACTAGTCGCTTAACGCGCGCCGGATTGTTCCAAGCAAGATCAAGCGCAATCGATTGAGCATAGTGCCGGCCGGCCAGATCATCATAGCCGCGATATTTGGCCATGGTGTCGGCAAACCAGTTGTGTGCGCGCGCATTCAACTGCCTTTCGCTTCCTGAAAACTCCAAGTCCGAGAAGAGGCACTTGGCCCCCAGGTCCAGGAATATACGCTCGTAAGTGGCTTGTTTTTCTTGATCGTGCAAGACAGTTTTACGGCTGTCCTGTGCAGCATGCACGCGTTCCATGGCCAATTTCTCCGGCACACGGCCAATCTCAAAGTCACGCAGCAACCGCAGCCACATGTCCACGTCCTGAGTTGTTCGCAACGCTTCAGAAAATAGGCCCACGCGCTCAAAGCACACCCGATCGATCAGCATCGTCGAGCCGCCCATATACATTTCACCAAAAAGCACGCGCCGGGCTTGGGCCTGCGGGTACCACGGCGTTTCGACTTCGTGCATCATGTGGCCCTGCCCATCGATGACAAAATAATCGGTGTAGCACGCTTTGAACTGCGGATTCTTTTGCAAGAACTCGACCTGCTGTTCGAGTTTTGCCGGCAACCACAAGTCGTCATGGCTGAGCCAGGCAAACCAGCGGCCATGCATTTCTTTGAGGCCCAGGTTCAGAGCGCTGGCCACTCCGCCGTTCGGCTTGCGGAAACCGCGTACCCGTTCGCCGTAGGATTGAATCAACTCCCATGTGCCGTCTGTCGAGCCATCGTCAACCACCAGCATTTCGTAATCGTTATAGGTCTGCGCCAGCACACTGGTGATAGATTCCCGCAGGTAGTTATTGCCATTATAGACTGGTATGACGACGCTGACATGGGGCATGATCATTGATGAAGGTATCCTAAAACAATCTTAACCACCGTGTCGCTGACGTTGTCAACCAGATACTCGCGCGGCGCTGTCCATGGGCTGTGCAATGTCATCACGGCGCGCACGCACTCCGTGATGCTCTCTTCCTCCGCCCCACCCAGCATGTTGCTACCGCACTCCAGCGTCTCGGGGCGTTCCGTCACATCGCGAATGGTCACATTGGGCACGCCAAAGATGGCGCACTCTTCCTGCACCGTGCCGCTGTCGCTCAAGACGCACATCGCGTTGCGTTCGAGAGTTATGAATTCGAAGAAGCCGAAGGGTTCAAGATACCGAATTTGATCATTGTCCTCAGCTATCCCGAACGATTGCATCCTGTTTCTAGTGCGCGGGTGGGTACTGACGATAACCGGAATTGCGAATTCCTCCTGCAAGCGGCCCAGAGATTGGGTTAGCCCCTTAAGGCGCTGCTCAACGACTACGTTCTCCTCACGGTGCATAGTAACCAGAAAGTATTCCAGCTTTTTGAGACCGAGGTCAGCCAGGATCGATGATTGGCTGATTTGTGGCTCGTAGTGGTTGATGACCTCGTAGATAGGGTTGCCCGTTACATAGATGCGCTCGCCGGGAATGCCTTCCCTTAGAAGGTTCTTGCGGCTACGTTCCGTGTAGGGAAGCAGAACGTCGCTACTGTGGTCAATGATTCTCCGGTTGACTTCCTCCGGCACACGATCGTCGTAGCAACGATTGCCTGCTTCCATATGATACACAGGTATGGCCAGCCGCTTGGCCATGATGGCCGCGAGACTGCTGTTTGTGTCTCCCAGCGCCAGAAACTTGTCCGGCTTTTCAGCCAGCATCACTCGTTCGCTTTCAGCCAGAATCTTGGCTATCTGCTCGCCGAGTGTCCCCGTTGCCCCCAGATAATAGTCGGCCGCACGAACACCTAGTTGCTGAAAGAAAATGTCCTTTAGATTGACATCGTAGTTCTGCCCCGTATGCACCAAAACATGCCGACACAGCTTGTCGAGTTTCTCTATGATTCGAGACAGGCGGATGATTTCAGGCCGTGTCCCCAGTATGGTCATAATTTTCATATTGGCTCCTTGCCGCCCTGGTCTCTGACCCTCATCCAGAAGGCTGTCGGCTCCGACATCGGATATGACTCGCGCATGATATTGAATTCGGGAAACACTCCCAAAACCTTTTCCGGGTACTTCAACATCATGTAATTGCCGGGCCAAAGGATTTCAAAGCGGGAGTTGAACGCGAGAAAAGCCTGCAAGAGGTATTGTTCATTCCAGTAGAGCCGAGTCTCAAAGTAGACGCGGGGATAAGGTTTCGGCAGGCTGACATCATGAATGTGAACAAGCGCCCCAGGCCCTAATCGGGGCAGTATTTCAAGGTATTCATACTGAACGTCTCCACCTTCCCTGAGCGCATGAGTCGAGTCGATGAACAGAATGTCTCCCGCCCCAAGAGAAGTAAAGATGTCGAGACCGACTTGTTGGACCTTGTTTTCGACCAGGGCCGATAGCTCCGGCACAAGCGCTCTAAGAAACTCGGAGGGGAAAGGTTCGATAACCGTGACTGCGGGACTCACGCCGGTTTCCAGGGCATTGGCCTTTCCGGCTGCTACAGCCACCTGCGTGGAGCGGCCCGCCCCTATTTCTATGATACGTCTGGGCTTGAAATGACGAATTAGGGCGTAGTACACGTGCGCGTCCACGGCCATGTACGATCCGTTCATGAGGTGAAACCGTTCAGGGTCACCTGATTCATGGATTGGGAAAAGTTTACGGAATTCCTCATTATACTTCGGAAATAAGTTGTCCAGAAAGTCAAGGGCGCACGCGTCGTTCATATCCAGGCCGACAAGTTCGGAAGGTTTTTTTAAGAAGGCTTCGTTCCCATCATCCTCGTCCGGTATGGGCAGGTAATAATGCTTCCTCAGGAGATGGAAGCCGTGTCTGTAGAAGATGTCGTGAGCGACATCTTCGGCCCTCTTTCGGACAAGCGCTACCAGATCAAAGAAAGGGTTCATGATCCGTGGAAAACGCCTGCGCAGTCTCTGAACGTACTTCTTGACAAGGGTCTTCATTGGTTTTCCCTGCAGCCTACGGTTGACAGGAAGCTGCGATGCCTTTGGGACCGGGAAGCCGGTTTTCATCGACCAAGCCCTGTTGGCCGTCGGGAGTTTCGTCGGGGGGAATCAGATCGTGGCTCCGAAGCAATTCAACGACTTCCTGAAAGGTCGAAAGATTGTCGGCGGAACTATACTCATGGCCGATGGGCTTGACTTCACAGGCTGAAACACGAAGTTCCGGCAGGATCGGCAGGATCACGTAGTAGTCGCCGACCTCCACTGTCCTGTGAGCCTCCTCCTCCGACACTAGGATCTCGTGTCTCTTCTCCCCAGGACGGATCCCTGTGACAACGGTCTCTATGTCGCGGTTTCCGATCATCGCCCGGGCAACATCGGTCATCTTTGCCGAGAGAACTCTCGGTACGAAAGTCTCCCCCCTTTTCGCGTCGGCCAAGGCAGCGAAAACGGTATCCACCGCTTGGTCCAAACTCAAGAGAAACCGCGTCATATCAGCCGTCGTGATTGTTACCGGCCCCCCGTTGCGTATCTGCTCTAAAAACAGGGGTATCACGGAGCCACGAGAGGCTAGTACGTTGCCGTAGCGCACGCATATAAACCGCGTATTCTTACAGTGGAGATTGCTCTGAATGAAGAGGCGTTCCTGAATAGCCTTGGTCATACCCATCACGTTGACCGGCTTGCACGCCTTGTCCGTGGAAATACCCACTACCGTCTCGACGGAAAGATCATGCTGTTCGATTGCGCGCACAATATTCTCCGGACCGGCGATGTTGGTCTTCACCGCCTCGAACGGGAAATACTCACAGGTCGGAACCTGCTTGAGAGCCGCTGCATTGAAGACCAGATCCACTTGGCTCAAGACCGAACTTACAGCCTGAAAGTCCCGTACGTCGCCGATGCGAAACTCCAACAGTTGTTCGAAGTTTCGGTAAATTACCTCGTCCGTCGGGGCCGAGCGGCGCATGTATTCGATTCGCATGGCGTGTTGTTTTGCCTCATCACGTGAAAACACGATTACCTTTTGGGGTGGCCCAAGCTCTTCCGAAAGAATGCGCCGTACAAGGACCTGTCCCAGCGACCCGGTGCCGCCGGTAACAAGTATTCTCTTATTACTCAACATCACTCCATACCTCACTTGAATTCAGTATCGTATCCGGTTGAATCGCGCGCCATGCGGGCGACCATGTCTCGCCAGTGCGGTGGCGTAAAACCCATTACTTCTCTGAACCGACTACTATCCAGACTCCTATCGCACTCAAAGCTCTCGTCCCTCTCGATTGAAATGCCGAGGCCGAAAGCTTGATTCACAAGCCCCAACAAATCATACTTGTTGATCGGTTCGGAGGAAACATGCCAAAGCCCAGTCAAGTCTGAATGCCGCTCCAGAATGCCGGCGATCACTTCGGCTAGAGCTAGAGTGCTCAACCCTGAATAGATAGCTCGTGCATATCCCTTGACGCTTTTCCCGCGTTGACAGATGAACCAATCTATCAGGCTCGGACCGGGCCTCAAGCCTTGGCCGATCATGGACGTACGTATAGTAAGACATCCCGGACCTGTCACCTCTCCCAGGAGTTTGGTTCGGCCGTACAGATCTTCAGCATCAGGAATGTCATCCTCGCTGTAATTGCCCTTTCGACCGGAAAAGACGCAATCCGTGCTTATATGGATCATCCGCGTGCCGGTCGCCCGGCAAAGTTGGGCCAGTCGATGGGGAAACAACGCATTTATTGTAATGCTCGGCAAATAGTCATGAGCTTCTTTCAATTGCTTAATTATGCCGACGCAGTTGACTACAGCATCAGGCCGAACAGCGGCAAACGCACCCACCACACTGTCCATATATGTAGCTTCCACGCCGCCTATGAGGCGCTGCTCATCAACCAAGCCGAACCGGCGGTATGCCTGCGGGTTTCCTCGAATTGCCGCCCAGGTATCAAAGCGATTGCGAAAAACCCTGCACAATTTGTGGCCAAGCATGCCGCCGGCGCCGAGAATAAGCGCCCGCATAGTAACACCTCTCATGCATAAAAGTGCTCGCTAGAATTCATGAAGAAGATTGAAGGGTCTTTGTTTGTGTGTGTAACGCATAGGACCGAGAAGGCATCCCGTCCGCTCTCAAAGGCCGTTGCACAGTCACGCGAGCTTCCACAGGACTATCCACACTGCCTGCAACCTTCTACGCCGTGAGTCAACGGCAGAAGTTCCTGGACCGTGCACGACCGCTTGGGACCGGGCGCGCTACCGGTGCTTCGAGTCCAATATACTCTGATAGAAATCAATGTGTCGTTTCACATACAGGTCCACGGTGTATTGTTCTCGAACGATTTCGACTCCGTTCCTGCCAAGCGATTCCCGCAAGCATTGATCGGCCAGGAGTAATCCAATTGCGTAGGCTAGCGCCCCGCAGTCCTTGTACGGCACAGCGAGCCCTCCCCTCGGTGCGTGAATCACCTCAGGTATAGACGTGCCTTCGAAACAGATCACCGGAGTGCCACATGCCATAGCCTCTACTGCCATCATGCCGAACGACTCCGCGATTGAAGGCATGATGAAGACGTCGGCTGCGGACAGCGCTTGAGCTATGAGGTACTGATCGGAAACCCAACCTAATTCGACTCTGGAATACTTGAGCCTAATTTCCGGCATGCCCTCCTTCTCTTCAATAATAAGAAGGGTGGTTTCTCTGCTGGGGTGGTATAAAGCCAAGGCCTCTTCGAGGTATTGTGAGCCCTTGTAGATAGAGGTCTTGGCTCTGAAGGCCAGGACGTGGTTTTCTTGAGGTATGCCCAGCAGATCTCTACACTTTTCTCTGTCAAGTGGTCTAAACACCCCGGTATCGACACCAAATGGTATCAACTGACACGGCAGATGACCAAGCACCGGGCTGAGCTGGACCTTCTGATACATCCAACGGGAGGCAACAATCAGGGAAACCGCAGAGCGTTTCATCAACAAGCGCTTGAGCCGCCAGCAAAACGCGGTTGAATCTCTGGTGACCGGAATCGGCAGACTGAGATCCGGGCATTTGCCGCACCCTGTAAGCCAACGGCCGCAGTCCAGAGCGTGAACGCAGTGCCCTGATGTGAGCCAAGCATCGTGAATGGTCCATAGAAGGGCCTTCTTCCTACTGATTGCCGGCAGCAGAAGAAGACTGAAGAACGGAGCCGTATGCAGCAGTTGGAGGTGGACGATCTCGGCGGATCGGTAGTAGCGGGATGCAAACAGACTGAGGGCTGAAATGGGCAGCACGGATTGCCAGCCCAGCATGTGCTCGAAATGGTACAGGTAATTATTCAATCGGTTTACAATGGGGTGTCCTATCACATGAACCGCCGGATCCGTGGACTCCTTGTGATAAACCCCCATGTCTACTTCATGGCCAAGCCGCGTCAACTGCTGAAGCAGGACGTAGCCGTTGAACCGCTGGCCGTCCAAGTCATCTGACGAAATGTACAGGATCCTCATAATGACAGTCCGAGCAGCTTACGAAACCTGTTTCGACTGCCGACAAGATTGAAGTCGGCCTTTGCCCGAGCCCGCGCGTTAGTCCATGTAACAACTATTGTGATGCCGACTCCCTGAGACAGCATGCCAACATACTCCTTTGCGTCACCGCGTACAACAGACTGAGTGCGAACTACGCTGCATGTCCTCTTCAAACGATCCCAAGGTCCCGAGCCATCATTTCATTCGGCACGATCGCAACGCCGGCCCTTCGCATAATGAACAGCGCTTCGAGGCGTCCCGCAAGCGAACCTGGCGAAAGGCGTTTTGCCCATTGACAACTGTAATCGTTCAAACGTGGAGATAAAAAGGACATCGAACCGTCAAAGCTACAACAAAGGCTACCAAAGGGGTCACGAGTCCTTGAGCGGGTGCCACTACGGCATTACATCCCTCCCTCCTCAGCAATCTCGCAATCTTCCAGCTTGTAAAGCCGACCACTTTGAGCAAGTGCCCCCAATTGCAGCCGACAAGGGTTCCGCGCACCTCTGGATGAGGTTCTTCCGAAACAACGCGGGAACTGTTCGCGCACTGATCAAGGGCCTGCTGAACTTCTTATGCTGCGCTTCTACCAAGTGCTCCTACAAGAGTCGCGGTAGGGTGCCCTCCACTTCATGGAAAGCTAGACGTCCGCATCGGTTTCAAAGAGCCTCCTGAATTGCCCCTGAACCACGAAGACGTTAAAATCAGCCGCGAAACGCTCCCTTGCCTTGACGCTCAGCTTTTCTCTGTAACACCCGTCTGCGCAGATTCGCTGAATCGCCTTTACCAATTCCGTAGGATCGGACCGGTCAACCACCGTGCCACACTGATGCTTCCGAAAATACCAGCTCACAAAGGACTCAGCGGGAGCGTGCACAAGGATTGGCCTGCCGGCAACCAAGTACTCCCCCATTTTCCCCGGCGCGGAAGTGTTGATAACCTGCGGACAAGGACTCTCAAAGGCCAGCGGAAGAAATAGTATGTCCGATCGAGACTGGACCGCTAAGATTTCGGTGTTGGGCAAGTGGCCGTGAAGCACCACTGAGCCGCAAATACCCTCTCGTTCAAGGGTCTCTTGAGTCTGCGCAGTGTAAAGATGCAACTTGAAATTGGTGGGTTGGAGTAGTTTCATGGCGGCCACAAGGTTACGAAACGCATCATAATGGGCCTGGTATACGGAGCCGGTATATACTATCTTGATCTCCCCGTCATTTTCGGGCCAGGGGACGTCCGCCGCATCCCCACTGCCCGGCCCTTCAGATGGATTACGTATCACCACCGGTTCGACACCGTAACGCCTCGCATAGTCCTTCGCCAAGAACTCGTTGGGAACGATAACGCACTTAGTGTTTCTTAGTATTGCCCTGCTGCAGAATGCGGCAAAAAAACGCAGCAGTCTATCTTGCCACTGATAAACATAGTCATCGAACAGATAAACGTAGAAAGGCCGCTTTGTAAACAGAGCGGCCAAGAAAGCCGCCGGAATATCAATTCCGTCCCCGCTGCAGGCCAGGATGGCGCTGCATCTTTGATTTTTTGCAATGGCCGCAATATTCCTTGCGCGATCGACCGAACGCATTACCAAGCTCGAGAAGCGGGCCGCCGCTCTCCCCAGACGCCCTCCCACATTGAAGGTGAACCTGGGAACTTCCCGCGGGAGATGAAAAAAAGCCCCCGGCAGAACATCCGTAGCTGTGTGGGTGTATGGGGCGTTCTTCGTGTAGTCCTGAATCGAAATCAAACAGTAATCCCTGGCGTCCCACGCCCGTAACAGCCTGTGCAGCATTACCGCTTGGCCTGACCAAGAAGGAGGCAACACGTGCGATACGACGGCCAATTTGGTGGGAGGTGAGGTCACGCGGACCGTCTCCCCCGAAGGTCCGCTTCGTATCCAATTCTCCGACGGACTGACGGCGACGCGACACGTCGGCTGCACGCAACCGGTCGGTCCCATCGTTTCCTCCCAGAGTCAGGACGTAAGAAACGCGCGGTGTGTGGAACGCCTGTTGAATGTGTCTGGCTCATGTCCCACTTAACCCCGTCCGGCAATTGGGCCGCTCCAAATACTATTTTGGTGGGATTGTCATGCATCCTACGGCTATCAGGCTTCCTGGGAAAAAGAAGGCATTAGGCTACGGGCTCCCGGTCTTTCCCGCCCACCAACCTGAAGTGGCCTTGACGAACTAACCGAGCTTCCTTAGGGGTCCGGTCACACGCCGGCAAGTACTTTTTCGAAACTCCTCTATCATTTAATCACGTTCGGCAAGTGCCCTCTCAAGCTCATCAATTCTATTCAGGAGATTCGAACATGGGATTTGCTCGGCAAGTTTTTCGTAATAGGCAATTACGCGAGGTCCGGTCTCAGCCCGGTTCCCAATTCGCGCCACCAGATCAAGGTTTCTCTTCGCTGCCGCATCCACCAGCGCATCGTCCGTCATGGCCGTCACTAGGAGGCAGTAGTGGTACCGGCTAAGGGGCATTCTTCGGCTGTGATTGGCACGAGTTCCTCGTAGAACTTGATCACTCGCGGCGCAATCAGCGCGCGGTCGGCTATCTGCCGAACAAGATTGAGATTCCTCTCTGCCGCAGCGTCCACGAGTTCGTCATCGGTCATGGCACGAATGAGGGCGGCCGCGATCTCCTCCGGGTAGAGATTTCGGGCAAACAGCACGTTGTTCCCATCCGTGACAAGAGGTCGTATTGTTACCAGCGGGGACACAATGGGGAAGGCTCCGGACGCCATGGCCTCGAACATCGTGTTGGGCGTGCCGTCGACAAGAGAAGGAGCCAGCATAACTCGCGCCCTCCGCATAAGTGTCAGCACCTCCTCTTGAGGGACTCTATCGTGAATCTGACTGTGTTGACGGATTTCCGGAGGGAGTGCCCAGTACCACATTCTCGTATCGCTATCCATTGCATGCAGCATGCGAATTTCACACGGCTGGATTCTTGACCAACATGCTTTGAGGGCTTCAAAGACCGGCAATGCCTTTGACCAAGGGCACTCATACGCTTTGGGCCACAGAATCAGACGACGGGTCGAGGGCTTCCCAACCCATGAGCGGGAGATGGACTCCACATCGACACCTCCGGTGCCGGGGACTGTTCCCAGGGTGGCTACCCGGTCTTGAGAAACCCCCATCTCAAGAGCGTATTCGAAATTCTTCTCATTGTCGCTCACGATCTGATCGCATGCGTTGAGTACTGCCGCGATTTGGGGGGTAAGCGACGGATTGAAGCGGTTAAGGGTCAGGTCTGACCCGCCTCGCAACTGGAGGACCCACTTTCCGACACTCTCCAGACCAAAGGCTTGGCGCACTCCATAGTAGAAAGCCCCCGCAAAGTCCAGCCCAAGCGTGTGAATGATATCCGGTCGCCACGTCAAGATGATCCGCCTTAACCATTCTTCCTCGATGCTACTCCTGATCCCGGGGAACAATATATTGAGAACTTCAACTGCAAGCTGAGTCAATTTCCATTCAGGATACAACTTCTTCGTGAATGCGGTGGACGAAAGTGACTGGCTGCCGGTAGTCACGTACGTGCGCACAGTCCAGTTTTGGGGGGGGATTCCCCCCGGTGTTGAAAGGGCGTACAACCTGACGTTAAAGTCCGTCCCCGCCAGCAGATTGATCCAAGAAACGGTATGCGAGCTTTCCGCCAGTCCAATAAACAGAATCTTCGGTCTTCCCGGGTGCGGGTCATTGCCGAAATCTCTTCGCCGGATGACAGTTCTGACACACGCCTTCAGTAAGAAACTTTTCAATCTCATCGATCTTGGCACATCATCCAACACGAAGTGAGTGGTCCAGCACTTCCCTGCACCAGAGTTCAAGCATCATCAGCAACCATGGTTGCGCCCAAGCGAGTTCACCGTCGAGGAACCGATTCCTGACGGCGGAGGCCTCTTCAACTGCCAACAGGCCTCGCCTCTGCAAACTGCTTTCCGAAACGGTATCCAGAAAAACCTCTCGAAGCGGACCTTTGAGCCACGCGTCAAAAGGCATGGCAAAGCCCCTTTTCGGCTGCAAATCAAAGTCCTTCCGGAGAAGAGGTTTTCCCACGTCAATGAGAATTCGTTTAGAGCCGGTCTCCCGGTACGTAGCCCGCTCAGGCGCACATAAAGACGAGACATTTCCCAGCTTCGCGTTGTCCGGAAGAGAAAGAGCAGTGTCCGTTACTACACGATCGAGGTAGGGAACCCTGATTTCAAGCGAATGGGCCATGGAGACCGCATCAATATCTCGAAGGAGCTGATTGCCGGTATATCCTCTCAGACACAGCGCGGTGACACGTTCGATGGCGGATCCCTGCGCGAGTTCATCCATGTGGGCGAGATCATAGTTCGGCGCTCGTCCAGCTTGAGCTGACCAGCGCAGATCAGGGGCAAGCAATCTCGAGGAACCCTCTGGACCGAAGATCTGGTAGTTTGCCGCGTATCGTGACAGGAAGCCCGAGCCATTGCGTGCGACCAGTAACAGGGGCCCCAGGCGTTTGCACAAGATCAACCGGTCGAACATGGGTAGACAGGCCACGGCCCCCAAGACGGATCTGAATGAAGATCGATACGGCTCAGCCCTTTCGCGCTGCTCTCGCAGCACCATGTTAATAAACCAGGGGTACCCCGCGAAAAGCTCGTCGCCGCCGGTTCCGGAGATGGCGACCGTGACCGCCTTCCTGGCGGCAAGAGACACGAAATAGGAATTGACACCGTCTACGGACGGCTGATCCAAGGCCCCTGAGATAAGGTGAATTCGGTCTCTCACATCGGCGCCGCGGACCAGTACATGAGTATGATCCGTGCCAAGGAATTCCGCCGTGCGATGCGCATCGCCACTTTCGTCGATAGCGGATCCCTCTGCTTCGAACCCGACGGAAAAGGTCTTTACTCTGCGTCCGGCCCAACGAGCCATCATCGCAACCAGCAGCGATGAATCCACTCCACCACTGAGAAAGGCCCCGACAGGAACGTCGCTCACCAGGTGTTCCCGTACGGAGTCCTCCAGGACACGGCGCAACTCAGCCACAGCTTCTCCGTAAGGCAACGTTCGCAGTTCCGGCCGACGATTCACTCCAAGGAACCAGTACCGTTCGAGACGATGACCGCCGTTTTCAACGACTAGCCGATGAGCGGGCGGCAGCATTTTCACTCCTCGAATCATGGTACGAGGCTGATACACCGAACCAAAGGTGAGGAGAAGCCGAAGAGCCACGGGGTCCACGTCGGCCGCAATCAACCCGCTACTCAGGAGCGCCTTCAACTCTGAAGCAAAGATCAGCTTGCCGCCGACGTCGGCATACAGAAGCGGCTTGATACCCAGATGATCCCGCGCTAAGAGCAGCCTTCTTTTCTCGTCCCCTTTTCGCTTGTCGTAGATGGCAAGGGCGAACATGCCCCGCAATCGCAGGAGGAAATCATCGCCGTACTCCTCGTACATGCGGAGCACTACTTCGGTATCGGAAGTGGAAGAAAACGAATATCCCTTGTCTTCCAGAAGCTTGCGCTCCCCATGAAAATTATAAACCTCTCCGTTGTAAATAATCCATATACTGCCCTGGGGATTGCTCATGGGCTGGTGTGCTGCTGCAGTGAGGTCAATGATAGCCAGACGCGTCATGCCAAGAGCAACGCGGTCATCACGATAGGTACCACGGTCGTCGGGGCCTCGGTGATTCATGGCTTGAACCATGGCTTCCAAGGACTCTGAGGTCACCTTACCCCATATGCCACAAATGCCGCACATGTCAGTTGCACGCGTCCGGAGAGGACGCCTCCCCAGGTGTCGCTCTCTGCGGTTTCCTTGCCCGAGCTTCCACGCCGTTTCCTGCATAGGCGGTATGGATGTGCGTCATGCCGCAGACAGCCAGGCTCGCCGCTATTTCTTCTGCGCTCCGCAAATGCTTGAATCGATCGGTGAGTGTGTCGTGCGTGTCCAAATGCGCCCAAGCACGCAAAAGGGTCCCACCCAGTTGGGGATAGGCCTCGTGGTAATCCACCAGAGGCGAGATCTGAAGGAATATCGTCCTCAGACGACCCACGAGCCGATGATGCCTCAGCCTCCACAGCAGTCGATGAATCGGCCACATAACCCGAGTCATCGCCTCACAGAAAAGGAGCGCCGTACGAGGTGAAACCTTGAGCAATAGCTTTCGGAGGAGACGCCGCGTCGGAGTGACAGCGTAACCGTGGGTGTAGTGATCCAGCACCAGCAGCCCCCCTGGTTTCACGTGGGAACAGAGGGCGGAGATGGTTTCCTCGGGATCGGGGGTATGCTGCACGACGCCGATGCACACAACGGTGTCGAATTGTTCACGGGGGACAGGAATGTTCAAAATGTCCGCCTGACAAACGTAGTAATTGGTGTAATGCTTGCAGTTTGCGTAATTTGCTTCTACAGCGGAAGACAGGTCCACGGCAAAGACGTTGGCTCCAGCCTCCAGCATGACTTCGGTGAAACGCCCCGCGCCGCAGCCGGCTTCGAGGATGTTCTTGCCTGCCAATCTCTCCAGGGAGCCGCCCATCAGACGCGTGAGGCGATCGCGGGAAATGGTGACTCCGGTGAAGGAGTCAAGCTGGGTGCGGCGAAAAGAGTTCCACTGGAAACCGAATGACACCGCGTACCCCGACGAGGGCACGAATCGCCAAACGCCGTTTACCATGGAAAATCGACAGCCCATAGGACAGACAAGATCCGGTAGTCTGCCGTGGTCATCCCTTGAGAGGGCTTGTCCGTGGTGCGGACATACAAGGTCCGGAGCGAATGACCTTTCAGGACTCATCGTCTCACGGATATCCTCATGATCGGCAATGGGCTTTCCTGGAGTCGACCCTGAACATGCCCGAGAAGCGTGAGGACCGGTGCACGACGCTGCTGCAGATTGGACAGGCTGCGGTGACGACCGCCCCGCGGCTGCGCCGTGACGAAGAAATACTTCGTCCGCCCTCTCAGCGGTTCGTCTGACGTGACATCCCATTGTGGCTAATCTCTATTCGATTTTCTCGTTTAGACCGGCGTGCCCGCGATTTGACGGTCTACCCACAAGATGCGTTGTCATGATCCGGACGGTATCCTCGCACATGCGACCCACGGAAAAGCACTTCTGAATCCGATCCTTGTTCAGCTTGCCGATTCTTTCTCTGAGATCCCGATCGTGGATGAGTTTGAGCATACGGTCTGCCAGAGCAACATGATCCGCTACCGGAGCAAGAAACTCGTAACCTTCCGGTCCAACCGCTTCACGTATACCTGGAATGTCCGTACCGGCCACGGGCAAGCCCAATGCCATGCTTTCCAAAACCCCGTTCGGACATCCTTCCGCTCTTGAGCTGAAGACTCCCAAATCGACTTGACGGAGGATGCTCCAGACCTCGTTGATTTTACCCGGTCCAAGGAATCGGACACTCTCGCCAAGATCGAGATCGTACGCAAGAGCCTTTAAGAACTCGGTTGTTCCATCAAATCTCCCTGACAGCAGTAACACCGTTTTTCGTCGCGAAGCGTCAAGGACCTCTCTCCATGCCCGTAGGAGAGTGGCATGGTCCTTGTACTCACTCAGATTTGCCACCATGCACACCAAGATACATGCCTCGGAGACGCCGAGGTCCTTACGCAAAGATCCGGGCTCCCAGGCAGAATGTTCAATCCTTACGCCGTTTCGGACAAGGTGGATTCTGGATGGGTCGACTCCGAGGCGCTTCGCCAAGAACTCGGCACCGTGTTCCGAGTTCGAGAGGAACAGCGGAGTCAATCGTGATGCCCAAAGCGACATCCTGTGAGATACCTCTTCAACTGCGGAACTCATTTGATTCCAGACACAAAGTCTCGCACCGGACCAGCGCCAAACCAGGCCACATATCACATTCACTAAGGGAGTATAAGCAAGAATGACGTATGGCGAGAACCGCTTCAGGTCGTGCGACAACTGAGCGAGAGAGAAGGATCGCTTGAAAGTCGCCAGTCTGCCGCCCGGCCAGGCAAAGTTCAAATTTCGCCAGGGAAGTCCCCGAAGGTCACACATTTCGGCCACGCGGCCACCCGGTTTGTCTCCATACTTCATCAGCCCCCAAACATGTACCTGCGCCTTTTCGGTTTGGGTCAAGTACTCAGCCAAGTGGAGCGCTAAACGCTCGGCGCCGCCAAGCTCCAAGGTGGGTAAAACGATCAGAACTCGCTTGCCGGCCAATGCCCCGGTCCCCGACCCGGATACCTGCTCGCCGTGGATCTTACTCAGCAATTCCGTACCCATCCGTTCGTTCCGTCGATTGCCTCAAGAGATCTCTTCACGTAGTCCCCCGTCTCTGCGAGGCCCTCCTGAATCCGCACCCGCGGATACCACCTCATCAGACCGGCTCGGGCCGCGGAAATATCAGCACGTATTCCCTGGTGAACATCGGTGGACCCGGCCACGTGTTTCCACGACAGGGGCTGTCCTACAATTTCCTGCACGAACGAAATGATTTCTCTCACCGAATGGCTTGAGCCCGATCCAATGTTCAGAAGGGCATATTCTGTATCGACGCCGGCAGCCGCCAGCATCGCTGCGACCACATCATCTACATGGATCAAATCGCGGCGGGAATCCGGTGTCTTGATGAGGGCCATGCTGCCGGTGAACGCACATTGGAAAAGATACGGAATGAGAAATTGCGGTTTCTGTCCACCCCCGTAAACGTTGAAGAGCCTCAGTATGACGCATCTCACCTTATGGTGAGCTGCGTACGCTCGACACAGCATCTCGCCTACCAGTTTTTGAGTAGCATATGGTGTTTGATCCTGAAGAGGGTGGTCTTCCGATACCGAATCTGAAATTTGGTCCCGATACAGGCCGCACGTGGACGGAAAGACGATTTTGGCGCTTCTCAGTCGACATGCCTCGAGCGCATTGATGACGCCACACACATTGACCGAATACCCTCGGCCAGGATCTTGTGCATAGATTTTGGGCATAGCTGCCGCCAGGTGATAGAGGATGTCGAATTCTCCCTCCCACGTCTTAGGGGAAGTGACGTCTCCGACCAAGGGATTGACGGTGTGGCCTTGGGAACGGAGCGCTTGTACCAACCTGTGGCCGATGAACCCCCGAGAGCCCGTGACGGCGATTCTTGTTCCGGGAGCAATCACGGTTCTCAAGTTCTGATCGTGTTTCATACAAGTGGGTGCGCAAACGTGGGGATTCGTCCCGTCACAAAGGAACTCGGCGTGCCGTGCCCAATATATTTCCAACTGTTTTTTTCGTGAATTTGATTCAGCGAATAAGCCCAGCGGACGGAGCTGCCAGGAGATGGAGGCCGGAATCCGCGTTGCGAAACTCTGCAAGAAAAACCCGATACCAATCCACTGTCCGTCGGAGGCCTTCGCCAAACGACACACGAGGTTCCCATCCCAGAATGTCCCTGGCTCGGCTGTTATTCGCGAACATGCGCCAGATCTCAGTCGGTCTGTACTGCAATTCGCCGATATGCAATTCTGACGAGGAGTCGGTCTCGCGATGAATTTGCAGGATGAGTTCGCGGATAGTGATCTCTTTCCCACAGCCCAGATTGATGATTTGCCCGAGGGCTTCGTCCTTCTCGCCGGCCAGGAGGAAACCGTCAACGAGGTTTTCCACGAAGTTGAACTCCCTGGTCTGTTTGCCTTCGGTGGAAACGACCGGTTTGCCGGCAAGGCAGGCCAGAACCATCTCGCCGATAACGGCCCGAGGGCTCTGATACGGCCCGAATGCATTAAAGGGACGCAGTATGACCATCCGACGATCCAGGCGCTCCCACTTGAGACGGCAATAGAGTTCCCCCGCGTATTTGCCGACCGCATACGGTGAAACAGGGCAGGGGGTCATGTCTTCGTGGAACGGAACCCGATCCTGATGGCCGTATACCTCAGAGGTGGAAATATATACAAATCTTTCATAATCGTCGTAGCACTCCAACACGTTGGCAGAGCCCTTTACGTTGCAGTCCAGGGCCTCGGAAACGTGAAGAAAACTGTCCCCCACGTGATTGTAGGCTGCCAGGTGATAAATGATTTGGGGCCGAAACTTTGCGATTTGCCTCAGTGAGTCGACATTGCGGATATCCGCTTCGATAATGGCTATATTGTCCCACAGGTCTACAACGCGGACGTTGTCGATGACACTGTTATACTTGGTGGTAATGGCAACCTGAGCTTCCTCGCGAACGAGGCGCCTGGTGAGGTGAGATCCGATAAACCCGCTTCCGCCGGTTACCAAGACTCTCTTGCCGGCCCATGCGCTCATTTCTCCTCCCGATAGGTGTAAAATTTGGTCAGGTGGCTCTCTGCGGCCTGTCGCTCCGATTCAGTGTTGAACGTGATCTGCAGGCCCGTGTGGTCGTACGCCATGAGTTGTCCCTGTGACGCAAGCAGGTTGAAGAAATCGACCAGTCCCTGTCCGTCCCGCTCTTGGATCATCGGTGACGTGGCGAACTGCAAGGCTGATCTCTCCAAGATGAAACACCCAATGTAGTAGTTGAACGTGGGCTTTTCCACGAATGAGTCCACCCGTCCTTCCGAGCCCATGGTCACGATTCCGAACGGATTACGAATCCGTGCCGTGACAATGGTTACCTGTGGATTGCACTGACGGTGCTTTTCTATCAGGCCGTCTATCTCCAGATCGATCAGAGTGTCACAATAGGAAACGAGATAACGCTCTGCATCGAATTCCTGCAGCTTCCAGATTCTCTTGAGAATGCTCGCATTTTCCCCAGCGTTAGAGTAGTGAATTATCATCCCGGGTGGAGGCGGCGAGTAGTGTTTCTGAATGGTGTCAGCCTTGTGCCCGACGCAGAGGATCGCCTCGGAGAAGCCGTTCTTCCGATAGAAATCCAGGATGTGATCTAATATGGGCCGTCCGTTGAGTGTCACCAGGGCCTTGGGAATGTACTCCGTCGCGGGCCACAGGCGCTGCCCCTTGCCTCCCGACAGAATTGCCAACCGCAAGCCCTTAGGGCATCTATTCTTCATGCTTCCCTTACTCTGTCTCCACCAGAAATACCATCGAGGTCCAGGTTTCCCGACTCACGAGAACATTCCCCAGTGGAAATGTTTGCTCATCGAATGTCCATCCGGTCTCGTCGACCTATGGGCGAGCCCTTCGCTCTCCCAGCAATCTCTTTCTTATGAGGTTCAACCGTAAAAACACCGCACTAGATTTCAACCAATCCGTTACAGCTCGGGGGTCCCTGGCCAAAACTCTTGACCAAGCGACAACCGATTCCATTGTCCGGCCACTCGAGTTGAGCAATTGCGCATAGCTTTTCAGATACTCGAGGTATCGACGCCGGATCTTGCGCCTCACGTCAGCAGATACATCCTTGTGAGCCATTCCCCATTCCAACAACTGCAGCAATTCGTACATGTTTCGGTGTGGCTCCAGGTCGGAGCTGTTCGATTCGTGCCTCCGATGGCTCCCCAGGGGCTCGGCAACGAAATCGACCTCATGCAAGGCAGCAACTCTCAGCCATGCGTCATAATCTTCCGCCCACCGGTAGGCCACGTCGAAACCGCCTGCGGCCTTGAGAACATCTTTCCGGACCACCACTGACAGAAGAGGAATGAAGTTTCCGTGCTCGAGCAACGGTTCCAAGATGCGGCCCCGAAAAGGAGAATAACCACAAGAATCGAAATAGGTCGAAAAACGTTCCCCGTCAGCACGGATCAAGAACGCATCGGAGTAGACCATGGCCAGGTTGGGGTTTTGCTCGAACAACCTCATCTGGACTTCCAGTTTCTGTGGTTCCCAGAGGTCGTCGTGATCCAAGCAGGCAACATAGTCGGCGCGAGCCAGTTCGATGGTCCGATTTCGTGCAGATGAAAGTGGACGGACATGAGAGTACTCGTATCGAATTCGAGGGTCCTTGAATTCCTTGATGATCTCTTCCGTCAAATCCGTGGAACAGTGGTTCACGATCACCAGTTCCCAATCGTTCACAGTCTGTCGGAGCACACTCCGGATTGTTTCGGCAATCCATAGCTGACTGTTGAAGCAGGTTATCGCAACCGTGACCGCCGGTGTGTGCGTGTTCATTGATTGTCTCTCAGTCCGTCAGGAAAAGCCTTTCGGCGTTGTCCCGAAGCCAGTGGTACATATCAAAGGAATCAAGTGCGTAAACTGGTTGGTGGAAGATAAACGCCCTGACCGGTCTATTCCGTACGAGCCAAGAGAGAAAGTGTCCGGGAGCATCGCAGTTGTACGACTCGCCGAGGTAATGGGGAATCAGGGCCAACGCGTCAGGGGGATAAATGTAAATCGGACAAGTAACGATGTCACTTTTCGGCTGAGCAGGCTTCTCTTCCATTTCTTTTACGAAGCCGTTATCGCCCAAAACCACTACCCCGACCTTGTTCAATCGGGAGGAGTCCGCCTCCTGATGCACCGCAACAACTGGCTGGCGGTCTCTATAAAAAAAACCGAACAGTTCGCGAAAATCCAACCCCAAGAGGTTATCACAACCACAAATCAGGAGGTCATCGCTCCCGAAGTTGACAAAGTCGCGGTGGTTAAGCACAAAATCCAGGTCACCTATAGCGCCGAGCCTCAGTTCATTTAAAGAGGTTCCATCGCTCACAATGACAATATTACTATCTCCGCCATAGCGTTGTCGCTGGTGCAGCCATTGGTCGAAATGTGGGTAAAAACGATCGTTGGTCACAAGACAAATTGTCTGGCATTCTCGCGTATCCTGGATCTGGTCGATGAGCCTGTCAAGAACGGTCTTCTCTCCGATCTCCAGGAGCGCCTTCGGGAAGTTCTCAGTAAGCGGGTACAGTCGTGTGGCGTAGCCTGCCGCCAGCAAGAGTGCGTTCATTTGCACCTTCCCCCTCTGCTGGAACTCTCATCTTTCCACACTTTCCAGGGGGCAGAGCCGCTCTCCCACAACCGCGTCAAGTATTCCCAATCCTTGTAAGTGTCCATTGGATGTCGGAATCCCTTGTGACGATACATGTATAGAAGGTTGTCGCGTGCGCAAGCCGGCAAGACGTCGGTTTCCAGGTCAGAACTGGTGTCGTCCGCGATGTATTCGTCTATTCCTCTGTCCATGACCATGTACCCGGCATTTATAGGACTTTGATTGCGCAACAATTTCTTTTCCGAAAACTGCGTTATTCGATTACCATCAAAATCAATCTCACCAAATCGGCTGGCGGGTCTGTCAGCCGCTGTCAGGGTCACTAGCCCGGGATTGGTCCTATGAAAAGCCAAGAGTTCATGAATGTTGATGTTGCCAAGGCCGTCTCCGTAACTCATCATGAATATGTCACTATCTACGTACCTTAGCGCCTGCCTGATGCGGCTCCCTGTTTCGGAATAAAGGCCCGTTTCCACCAGGGTAATCTCCCAATCGTCCTCGTCCGTCGATCCGTGAAAGACTAATTCCTGAGGTAGTCCCAGGCGGATGGTAACGTCTTTTTCGTGAAGTCCGTAGTTGGCGAAATACTCTTTGATTACGTAGCCCTTGTAGCCAAGGCACAGTATGAATCTTCGAAATCCGAAGAACGAGTAAGTTTTCATGATGTGCCATAAGATAGGCTTACCGCCAATACGTATCATGGGTTTCGGAATGTCGTCCGCCACATCGCGAATACGAGTGCCGCGGCCTCCGCACAAAATCACTACAGGAAGGTTTTGGTTGTCAGTCATGGTCTATTCTGTCCTGCTGATAGGCCAGCGTACCACAGCATACTTCTCTTGATGCCCTCGGGAAGGTCAACAGTCGGGTCGTAACCTAGCTCGGTCCTCGCCTTAGCAATCGAAGGGCAACGTCGCTGCGGGTTTTCGGTCAAATAATGGTCGTCCTGGGACTTGGCCTGAATAACCCTGCCCTCGTAGCCATGGCCGGTACGTGCAGTATTGGCTACCGTTTCGGCAAGTTCAAGCATGGAGATCTCCGGTTCTTCACATCCGATGTTGTATGGGTCAGCGGGGCGGCCGTGGAGCATTACTTTATAGTAGCCCACTACCGCATCGGCCACATAGCAAAACGTCCGAGTCGGAGAACCGTCAGACAACAATACAATGTCTGATCCTTGCAGAACGTTTAGCATGAAATCCGCCATCACCCGCCGATCGTCAATGGGCATCCCCGGCCCATAGTTATTGAATGGTCTCACAATCTTGACTGGCACATCGTGAACTTTCTGGAAGGCAGCGCACAGTGTTTCGCCGAAACGCTTGGACTCATCGTAACAAGATCGAGGACCAATCGTAGACACGTTTCCCCAATAGGTCTCCTTCAGGGGGATCTGCGCAGGGTCGGGGTCTCCATAGACCTCACTGGAAGAAAAGAACAGCAACGCTTTCAGGGCCCTGCCTTGTCGTGAACGAGCCAAGGCATAGTCGAGCACGTTCCTGAGACCTTTTATATTCGCGTCAATAGTCTCGATCGGAAACTGCCGGTAATATGTCGGAGAGGCGATCGAAGCAGCGTGGATCACATAGTCGGGCTCGACTCCTTCCGGTAGCGATCTGCTGACATCGTGGGTGACAAAGCGCACCGAGTGGCGAATGTCTACCTCGTTCACCCACGCGGGACGTCCCCTCAGGAACACGTCAGCACAGACCAGTCGGATGGGCGAGGCGTTGGGGTGCAGGCTATTCCAGAATAGAGGGGCCTGAACGAGATAGTAGCCAAGAAACCCTCCCGCCCCGGTTATCAAGATGGTGGACCCTGCTAACTCGTTGAATAACGCAGAGCAACGGTCGCAAATGTACTCCAAGTCGTTCCAAACAACTTCTCGGGCTTCCAAACTGGTTCTTTGCCTCCGTGTTATGGATGATTTTCGCGTCTCAGCAATTCCGCAATGAGGTCAGTGCCGCGCTTATCCCCCGAAAAAGCTATGGACGGCGCTAATTACCTCGTTGATGTCGTCCTCATTCATGTCATAGTAAAGGGGCAGGGTGATTATCTCGGTGAACACCTGCTCCGTCACCGGTAGCGGCACTTTGAAGGGTCGGAAAAAGGGCTGAAGGTGATTCGGAATGTAATGAACACCGCTGCCCACACCCCGTGCCTTGAGGAACGACATGAGTGCATCCCTCTTTCCCTCCGTCACGCGGATCACATAGCAAAAGGGAAAGCTTTCAGGGAGATTCCGTTCAAGGAGTTCAATCCCATCGATTTCACAGAACGCTTCATCATACAAGCGTACTATTTCCTGCTTCCACGTCTTGAACTCTTCGAGGCGCTTGAGCTGCTGGAGTCCGATGGCCGCACTTATGTTAGTCATATGATAGCGGTATCCTTGGGTCACGACCTCGAAGTGCCAGTTCCGTTCACCCCGGTAGCGGAAGGATGTCTCATTGGAGATTCCGAGTATCCGCTTGGAAGAAACAGAAGCGGCTAACTCGTCGATATTGGTTACGACTGCGCCGCCGTCACCACAAGTGATGTTCTTGACATGATCAAAGCTGAAACAGGTTACGTGTCCTAAGTTTCCCACCAATTGACCTTTGTATTTGGATCCGAACGCGTGGGCTGCGTCCTCGACTACCCACACGCCATGACGACGAGCAATGGCCATGATTTCGTCCATTTCGCAAGGAAGTCCGCCGTAATGGACCGGCATGACGGCTCGCGTGCGGGGAGTTAGCCTCGAATTGATGTCGCTTGCCCTCGAATTTAGCGTTTGAATATCTACATCGCAGAAGACCGGTCGTGCTCCTGTTGCCACAATGGCCTGAATAGTTGCCACGTAAGTCAGAGACGGGACGACGACCTCGTCTCCCTTGCCTATTCCCAATGCGTCGAGAGCAATGTGGAGCGCCGACGTGCCCGTGTTCACAGCGATGACGTGCTTGGCCCCGAGAAATTCAGAGAGCTGGCTCTCAAATTCTTGGGTGATGGACCCCATGGTGAGCCACCGCGAGTCGAAGACTTCCCCTACGGCTCGCAGCTCCTCCTCCCCCAGATACGGTCTTTGTACGGGTATCATTGATACTCTCCTTAAACTTTCTGACCCCGGAAAGAAGGGCGTAACCGGAAGGGAGTATTCAACGGGGCACCTTGCTCCCGAAATAGTTGCGACCCAGGACTCGAGAACCTGGCAAAACCGGGTAGTTAAGCTGCTGCACGTGCAATCGAAATCCTGCAGCGGAAAGGAACGAGCGATAGTGTTTGTCGAGGTACGCATGCCTGCCGCTCGAATCCGGTGGTGGCAGCTCGCCTTCGCATGCATGCCTCCACCAAGCACGTGCCGCTGCGACCGCTCTCGCGTGCCACGGTGAAGGGCTCGCGATGTTCTCGCAGGCGATCATCACGACGCCATCAGGTTTCAACATTCTATACACGTTTCGCAACATTTCGACGGGACGGTGAAACATGTACAAGGCCTGACAGAAAACCACGAGGTCTGCGGAGTTCGCGGGAATGTCCAGTTCGGTCAGATCAGCGCATTCGCGCCAAATTTTCTCCTCCAGTGCCTGGTACTGGCCGAACACGAGGGGTGCTAACCTGAAAAGCCTATGTTGGGAGACATCCAAGGCACAAATCTTGTCCACCAGCGGGAACCGAGACATTATTGCCGAGGTCCAACACACGCCGGCTGCTATATCAAAGGTGATTCCCTTGACCCCGCCCAGCCTCTCTTCGATGAAAGTCAGTCCGTCGCGAAACGAAGCCTCGAGATTCGTCTCTTTCTGGAGGAAATTCAGGAGGCGGGGGTCATTTACGTCCTGGATCCAGAACGCCTTGGTTTGCTCGAGAACCGTGTCGTTCCAATACTGCTGATACGTCATCCGACCTCTCTCTGTCGAAGGGTTGGCAAGGTGCCGGGATTGAGAAGTTCCAATCTTTCCTGCCCCTGTTTTCTCGCATCCCTCAGGAGTTCCAGGAGGGGATGGGGGTCCCGGAGACGGAGATGAGTCGGCAGGTTGATGCAGTGTTTGACAACCTGCTCTGCGACCGGACAACTGCCTTCCTCGAATCCCACCTCGTGGAGGTTGCACTCACGGCCTCCGCACACGCTCGTGAACCAGATACCCATGTTCAGAACTGGACTCAAGTGTTCTGTCCAGGCATCTCGGTCTCTGACGAGGAACGTGTAAAGCAGGAATGTTGAAGAGGAAAAATCCCCGTTGAGTGCTTTCTTGTACGCCCCGATCTCCTTGTCGTACAAAAGCGCCAGCGCCCTCCGGCGTGCAATATTCCCGCCAAGCCCCTTGATCTGGCTAATCCCGATCTTCGCCTGTGCATTTGACAGTCGGGCGGGGTAGGGGTAACTGGATGGTTTCGCGGTCATCAACTCATCATAAAAATAAAACAAGCGTCCTCGCGTACCCAACTCCGTATGTATCACTGAACCGAGTGAAAGCAGCCGCGGATGGAACAAGATATACTCGATGATAAACGTCCACAGGATGGATCTGATGAACTTAGGGCTCAGAAACGGGGTGGATCGCTGCACTTCCGCTATCTTGCGTGCTAATTCAGGATCGCTACAGGTAATTATTCCTCCGGTGGACGTGGAAATGACTTTCGAGTGGTCGGTTGAAAAATAGGCCACGTGTCCAAGACTACCGGCCATGCGTCCGTTGAGCGATGCCCCGAGCGCATGGGCACAATCTTCGATCACGAACAGGCCATGTTTCTCGGCAATTTTTGAAATGCCATCCATATCGCATACGATTCCAAAGGTGTGCTGAGCGTATATAGCCCTGGTCTGTGGGGTGATTTTCTCCTCAATCTTGACCACGTCAATGTTGCAGGTCCCGGGTTCGATATCAACGTATACCGGTTTGACTCCGCGATAAATCATAGCGTTGGGAACCACTACACAGGTGAAGGCGGGAAGAATGATCTCATCTCCCGGGCCGATTCCAAGAACTTCGAGAATGGCGTATAGGCTCATACGACCACTCGCGAAGCTAAAGGCGTACCGCGTGTCGGTGGCCTCGGCGAAGCACTTTTCGTACTCAACGATATCGGGACCGTCCACGAGAGGAGTCTGCCCTGCGAGGGAGCGAAGGGCAACCCAGATCTCACTCCAAGTTGTCGTGCCCGAGAAGATGTTGTACCTTGGACGCCCCAAACCGCGTAAGCCTCGCGTGAATATCTTGGCAGTGCGGTGGACTGTCAGGCCGGCAATATAGAGGCGACGCATTATGGTAACAAGGAATGGAGGGAGGGTTCGTTTCAGACTCTGGGCTAGTCTGGTCCGACTGGGGGCTGGCATGAGGCGCTTCCTTTTGTGCAGTAGAATCGCGTAAGAGATTTCTTATTCCCGCGAGCTTTCAAATAAAATGCCGTCGTTCACTGTCAGGTGGGGTGAGTCTCCGCGGGAAGTCAGGCTCTGTCACCTGTAGCGCAAGAGATCTACCCGAAACCGCGGAACCCCCGCAATAAGGTACTACTCGCTTGAGCGAGGATTGGCATTGCTCATTCGAGTTACAGGAGGGGCCAATCTGGCCAGGAAGCGGTTCACCGTGTCGTCTGATATCGGCGAAAATATGTCGGTCAGAACATCCTCTCTCGGTTTAAGACGTGAGTTCAACGGAGCCCTTCGGTCAAACGCCGGATCATCGACAGCGGCCCGCAATTCCTCTGGACTCCGGACGTTTTGTATCATGCCTGGAAAACGATCGAGCGCGTTCATATCAAACCAGAGATCCGGTCGGACATGCACAACGGGAATTCCCATCCAGAGCGCTTCCACCGCCACAGAGGTTCCATTCTCGATCACCATGTCAGCAGTGGGGAGCAATTCGGAAATGGGAGAATTCCTCACCGAAAAATGCTCGGGAAGATGCGTGAGGCCCAGATTTCGGATAACGGTTTCGAGCAACTGCGAGCACGTATCGTGTCCCATGTCCGGATGGAACTTGATCAAGACCTTAGTGTTCGAGCTGTCGCGCAGGCCTTCAACGACCTTCTGTATGAGTTCGAGTGAGTCACTGTAGGCGTGAGAACCGGCAACCAGGATAGTAGACGACGCCACACGGCTGCTCGGACGCGGTTTCCGTTTTTGCCTCTCGGAACTCCAGAGGTGCGAATACCGGAACGCGGGCCCCGTCTCCACGATTTCAGCGGGGAAGCCGTTGTTGCAGAGGATCTTAGTCCAGGCAGGCCCGGATGTCACAATGTCGTCGGGAATCTGTCGTGCTCGCACATCTCGTTGAGAGACGTGGAGCGAGAGCCATAGCGATGGAACGGTAGAGTGCATGTATCCCACTACCTTGGTTCCGGGTAGATAATGCGCAATCCCGAGGCGCAAAGCCTTTTCCCACGGCTGATTCTCGAAGGGGAACAGAACCGATTGGGGCCGAATACCTTGGTCTCTGAGAAATCTTCCCACATAGTAGTGTTTGATTGCTGAACACTGCCTGGATTTCGCTCTTTCCATGGCTAACTCGCGGATCAATATGGGTGTCAAGTCGTGGCCGCGATACCCGAAGCCCGGCCTCGTTCGCCACCCAAGGAAAAGGCTTGACATGGAAGCCTTGAGCACGTCCATGAGAGTCCAGCACTCGTCGGGGAACACAATCTGGTCCGGGGACGTCTTCGACGACTCTATGATCTTCGCCAGAGGCAGCGGATAGGGATTCACCAGGTAGCCGAGCTTGAACCCCTGCTTGCGAAGTATCCCGGGAAGAACGCCGTAATATTTGTCAGATTTCTTATAGTCACCGTCGCTGAACGTTCCTTTTTCGCCCCAAGTCACCACGAGAACATCAATACTCCCCTTCAGTCGTGATTCGCGGGGATGCCCATTTTGCGAGCTTTCACGGAGGAAATTCTGCGCTGCCAGGAAGTTCAGCACAACTTGGCGGCGGCTCCGATAGGCGTCGCGCCAGAGACGAAAGCGGTCCCCAACCTCTTGGCAAATCTCCTTTATACGGTTCAGGGGCTTTCCGTTACAGATGAGATAGACTTCACAGCCTTCGGCACGAGCTTTTCGAGCCATCAATCTGCCCAGAAAGTTGCTCTCGGCAAAGGTAAGCAGGTTCCCATCGAGGTTTTCCAAGAGGTCGATGAATGCCAGATAGGTGCAGCAATTGAAAAAGAAGTCGGAAGTATAGGGATTCCGTTCCGCAAGATCGGACGCCTGCCACCAGAGGCTTGTGGTGTCCACTTCGACATGGCGATCAAAATTGATAAATGTCGTTAAGAACTCGTGCGCTACCCTATTGATGAACTCTCCCGCATTGATGGGTCGGCCTGCTTGGGCCATCGTTCGCTTCAAACTCTGAAACCGATGGATATCCTTACCGAAATAGATCCAACTCGTCTTGCCGGTCCCCAGGAATGACGTCTGCCATCCTTCGGAAGAATCACCGGCTATCACGGTGACTTTGCGCCGAATTCTCTTATTCATCCAATTGAACCGGATACGGAAACCCGATCTGAGCGCTACGGCGTCGCGAAGCTATTCGAGCGACCGAAGAGGTCAATAGATCACACATCGCGGGCAACGACACGGAGAACTCTATCAGCGTGAAGTCTCGGGTCATTGACACCGCTTAGACGACAGCCATTGAGCCTGATCAAGAGTCGTAACGATCAAGGACCAGCGTGCGTCGAGATGCTTCAGATCATCCACGATGCCCAGAACTCCTTCACGGGGAAAGCGATTGGGTTTCCCGGGGGGGACACGGCCGATGAACCCTATGTTCATATCCCGAGCAGCCTGATAATCTCCGAGGGCGTCTCCGATGAACACGAGGTCCGTGGGATTCAATCCCGCCTCGTTCATGATGCGTTGAAGGATTTCAGTCTTCGTCGTCGGACTCCCATATACGCCCTGAAAGAGCGCATCTAACCGTCTTATCTTGACGATCGACCGCAGCTCTTCTTGCGGCGTGCCGGAAGCGACGAAAAGGCGGTAGTGCGCCGAGTATTTTTCAAGAAACTCGCGGGCGCCGGACACGAACGGGCATTGAAGTACCGCCTGGAAGACAAGATCCGAGAAGCGCGTGCCCAGTCGGTCCAGTTCATCAACATCGAGAAGCTTTTTCAGGAAATCCCGATAAATGATTTTGAACTTCTCGAAACGGGACATACCTCCATTATCCAGGTGCAGTTGGACGATTCTTTCCTGGTGTTCCGGGTAGGCCCGAAAGAGTTCTTGAAACGCGTTGGTCTTGATATCGTTTGACTCGAGAATGACACCATCGAAATCGAAAACAATCGTGTTGGGCACGGTCATTACCTTTGCACTTCAAAAATAAAGTCTTTCACCATCACGCCGTGACCGAATTCAGATTTCAACTCCCAATTCTCGCGCGGCGTTCGAGATCTTGGCCCAGGTGCCCTCCGAAACGGGGATACCCTCGGCGAGGCGGCACTTTCTGGTCGTCTGTTCGATTTCGCCGGGCAGCATCACAGCCTCCCCCTCTCCCAAGGGAGGAACGGCCTTGACTGCTGCACTCAGTTCCGCAACCTGGTCAAGGAATACATCGAGGGGACGAAATGCCTCGACATTCAAAGCAAGGAGGAACACGCCGTTCCCCACCTTATACCCAGAGTCCGGGAGGATCAGTGATCCTGCCGAGGTCAGGAGTCCGCCCAAAACCTCCACGAGAATGCTCAGGCCGTACCCTTTGTGACCGGCCGCGGTTAAGAGCATTCCGCCCTGATAGTAGTCTTCGGGAAGCCGGCTCGGGCTACCCTCACGGTCCAAGATCCAGCCGTCTGGGAGCAGCTCGCCTTTGTCTCTGATGATGCGGATCTTGCCGGATGCCACGGCTGCGGTAGAAAAGTCCAGGAGAATCGGGGAAGAGTCCTTCGTAGGGATAGCAGCGGCCAACGGGTTGGTTCCGAACACGGGACGGCTTCCACCGAATGGTGCAACTCGCGGCTCTGATCCTCCTCCATTGACAAAGGCCAGTCCTATGAGTCCTTCCTGAGCAGCCATGGCCGGGTACGATCCGGCGAGGCCGATGTGTCCGCATCGGTGAATCCCCGCACACGCGATGTGATGAACCTTTGCTTTGGCGATCACCTTTCCCATGGTCCATCGTGCCGTCACCTGTCCAAAACCCCAATGACCGTCCACCAGCAGCGTGGTGGAGGTTTCCTTGACAATTTCCGGTTGAGCGGCTGGATCAACGGTGCCTGAGCGAATCTGTTGCACGTATTCAACGATCCTGATGATTCCGTGAGAATCATGGCCGACCAAACTCGCGTCGACCAGCGCATCAGCCACGGTTACCGCAACCGGTTCCGCAGCTCCGGCCGCCCTGAAGACCCGCACGGCCATCGTACGTAGGTATGCCGAATCGAAGGTGAGCATCAAGTCACCTCACACCGTTGACGCCATGCTGTTCCGCGTAAATCTCTTCTATGCAGTCCAGCAATCCTTGCCCCATATCGAAGTAGGGATTGTTGACCAGTTTCTTGGCTATCCTCGGCCTGAAACAATACGGCGTGATACAGAAATGCCCTGAAGAGCCTGAACGAGGATCACTGGGTTCAGGTGGCCCAATTTCTATTTTTACATCCGAACCGACTATTTCTCGGATCATAGCCAACATATCCACGAATCTCATGGCATGGAGTCCCGTGAGCACCACGTGCTCGTTCTTGAACTCATCCGTCAGCACACACACGCTGGACGAGGCAGCGTCTTTCACGTGAATATACTCTCTGACCTCGTCGCCCGTGATACGGACGGCCAGTTTGCGGTCGAACAATGCCATTTTGATCATCCGGCGCACGCTGTTGTGATCGTCCGCACGCGGTCCGTATACCGTGCCGTAACGCAAGATCGTATAATCGAGGCCGTGGAGACGTCGATACTCTTCGACATACAGCTCCGCGGCCTGCTTGCTGCACCGGTAAAAGGAACCTTGTTCGCTGTAAACGTAAATACTGCTTGCGTACACGTATCGCCTGATTGAGGCGCGACGGCAAGCTTCCAGCGCGATGACGGGCGCGAGGATATTCTGTTCTACCGTTTCTATGGGATGACCCAGGCCGATGTCCAGATGAGGTATCCCGGCAAAGTTGTAAAAGACGTCCTGCCCGTCGACGACTTCACTCACACGGTCTCGGTCGAGCGTGTTTCCCTGCACGAATCGTTGATCGCGACGAAGATACGGGGATTCACGCAAATCGTAGATCGTGACCTCATGCCCCGCGTCGGACAACGCGTCGGCCACGTGGCTGCCGATGAAGCCGGACCCTCCTGCCACCACAATTTTCATTGAGGATCTACCTCCGTTGCTCGAAAGGATGATCGACGTCCCCGCGGATCAAACTAACTGCTCCCTGATCGACGAACCAAACGATCTTGCCGTCAATCGGTTTGATGCCGTGGGCCGGCACCATGGGTTCCGCGGTCTCCAGCCGTAAAACCGATCGCAGTGCCTGAGACTTCTCCTTGCCCACGACGAGGAAACAGATTTGCCTTGCGTTGTTGATGACCGGATAGGTGAGCGTGATGCGATATTGGGACCGCTGGGGAACGTAATGGGCGACCACAAGACGCGAGAACTTCTTGAGCCCTTCAGCTCCCGGATAGAGTGACGCGGTGTGTCCGTCATCTCCGAGCCCCAAGAGCACAAGATCGAAGCGAGGAAAATCAGCCTTCTCCGGACCGAAGAACGAATGCAGTTCACTCTCGTATTCGCGGGCAGCATCCTTTGGATCAGAGGCTTCACCTCTCATACGGTGAATATTGGCGTCAGGGATCGGAACCTTGGATAGGAACAGATCCGAAGCCATGGTGTAGTGGTTATCCGGCCTGTCCAAGGGCACGCAGCGTTCGTCCCCCCAGAAGACGTGGACGACATCCCAGGGGATCCGAGAGGCGTGCGGTTCCTTGGCCAGTAGCGCGTACAGGGGCCGTGGTGTGTTCCCTCCGGAAAGCGCTATGGCGAAGCGTCCGTGGGTCCGCACCGCATCGAGAGCCACTTGTGACACATGGTCCGCTGCGGCCGCACTCATGGCTCTCAGATCCTCGAAAAGCCTGACCTCGTGAACGGCCTCACTCACCCCCAAAGTCATGCTGGAATCGTGGGTCGATGTCCCACCCCGTTCATTCTTCACCCTCTTCCGGCTCCCGGCCATGGGCCCGCAGCCAGTATTCCACGCCGGGGATCTGCCACTCGTAGTCCACGTCACATCCGCCCCATGACTCGATGGGCGCGATCCGACGGCCCATCCATTTCTGGGGAAGAATACCCGACTGAAGATTCTCGAGGCAATGAGGCCGGACGATTGAGACTCCCATATCTGCGAACCAAACGTCCCCTTGCGAATCGCGATCACAGTTGAGAGTCCGCGGATCGCCGAAGGTCTCGAAGGTAACGAATGGCTGCAAGCAACCGTTCTCGTCCACCTTTCGGGCCCGAAGCGGACTCCACATGTTGTACCGAGAGACAGTAACCGCGGAGTCCAGGGAAGGATCGGCTCGAAGTATTTCGATGCCCTGGTCGATAAGTTCGCCGGTTATGGTTGCGGCGTTAGCAAACAGCAACACCATGAACTCGACGCTTCCACCTTGTGCGGCGAGGCGCTCGGCGATCACCCGATAACCGTGAACGAACGCGTCTTCGCCAAGGGCCCGGTTCATGCACAGTTCCGGCGGCCGGACGATGACCTCAGCCCCATATTTGTGTCCGACCGCCATGATTTCCTCGGAATCGGTGGAAACATATGTCCGGTCAACGTGCTTACTCTCTGTCGCTGCCAGCAAAGGATACGCCATGAGAGGACGCCCCAGGATCTTGTACAGATTCTTGCCCGGGAACCCCGAGCTTCCCCCGCGGCCTAACAAGAGCGCCGGAATTGTCATGCTTTTCCTCTCTTCGGCGTCGTTCTTTCCTCAGCAGCGCGGAATCACCCGTTCGCGGCGCAAGCTTAACTACGATTCCCACCGTGCCTTGTCGCAGGAAGTGATCGTTGGATGATAAATGTCAACGTGGTCCCTTCTCCGTCTGCTCGGCAGTGGCTCTTCGCTTGATCAACCGAGCCGGCACTCCGGCCACGACCGAACAGGGTTCGACATCCTTGAGACCCACCGAGCCAGCGGCAACCACCGCATATGCCCCGATTTTCACGTTACGCGTTATGACACAGTTGGAAGCTATCCACGCGTCATGTTCAACGATGATCATTCCTCCGGCATGCCCCTGCTCGCGCAGAGGAATATCGGTCGTTGCGTAAATGTGGTCGGACGCTCTCAATACCACGTTGGGCCCAATACTGACGTTGTTACCCAAAACCACTGTGCCGTCGGCTTCGGCCGCATCGATCACAACATTGCAGTTGATCGGTTTCCCTGACACCTGCCATCCAAGCTACAGGGCTCTGACCTATTACCCTGGTGGGACTAACTCCCACCGAACACACCAGCCTTAGCTGGACGCACAATCGCATGAACGATAGTCGATCCCGGATCTGATATTCAATCCGGTCATCGGATACGTTATTCAACTGCTGAAGCACTAAAATCTTGAACATGAGAACCACATCAATCGGCTTCGCCCCCGCATTACTCTTCCTAGCTTTCTCATACACAACATTCTAGCCGGGGCGAAATGCTTCCCAGTCAATCTGCTCATTCAATCCAACCAACGGATCACCCATCTCTGTCAGCTTGGCTGTACGCTCATGAATATCGAAAAAACCGGGTTGAAGGCGAATTGGCATTTTGATCTTTCTCCGAAGTGCGAGATACTCTTGATCTATCACATGGGCACCCAAACCGCTTACACAATTTGCTGGAAATCGATCAATTTTTAGAGGTGCCCTATTGTTCATTCGGGCGCGATTTGTAAAATGATCTTGGTCTCCCGGACCTGCCCGTCGTTTTCGCACACCTCGGCAAGACGAATCATCCTGAATTCGTGAGAGGACCCACCCTCCACCCGCAGCAGGAGATGGTAAGTTTGCCGTGCTGATTGCGCTCCGGTGCGTACTGACGACATTGAACTGAAGGACGCTGCACATTTCAGGACAGAAAGTTACAAAACCATTGGCATTCGCTTTGCAGATGCACCGAAGCGTTGTCGTCATCGATGCTCCCATAATGGTACCTCAAGATCCGCCTAATGATCGCTTTGAGACAGGTCCCTTCCTGCACAAAGCCAGCAGGCGCATGCTCCCCGACCACGCGTCGAGGAAGTGGTCTCGTCCCCGTCGTTCAAGCCTTGTTCACAAGCCTCAGGGTGTGGAGCATGGTCTCCACTCCATCTTGGCTGTCGACCTGCAGGAGGCTGGCCGTTTGGTCCGTGGCAATTCGCGGCAGTCGAATTGCAAGGATCCTTATCCCGCGGGTATGTTCTTCGAGAAACGAACAGAGGGCTTCTCCCGCCATTTTGGCCGCGACGTACTCTCCCATATTGGAGGGCACTTCATCAATGGAAACCGATGACGGGTAGTACACTCGTTCCAGGCCTGGCCCAAGACTTCGAACTGCCTGGACAGTTTTCAGAAACCCACCGACGTAGTAGTCGCAAAAATCCTGAAACAGAGGCAGCGAAAACCGCCCTTTCTTGGCCCGGAAGATGGCGGGCGTCGCAAAATAGTAAAGGTGGGTGGGAACCCAATCCTTTCCCAAGATCGCGGCTGCATCGGGCCAGGGTTCAGAGACGTCTAGTGCACAGAACCTCGCCCTCCCCCCCCCTCCGCGAACGATCTCTTCCACGACGCGCTGAGCGTCCTCGATTCCCGTATGGTAGGTGATTACTAAGTCCGCTTGGCCCGCAGCCAAAAGTTTTGCGGCTATTTCGCCCAGACCTCGGCTCCCGCCAACCACCAGGGCGCGCTGACCTGCAAACTCCGCCGGGACCACTCGGGCACGAACAGATTCGAGATCGGCCTGCACCTGCGGACGAGGCCGAACAAAAGCCACGATTTTTCCCTCGAGACCTGGAGCGGTCACCCGCATGACGACGCGAGAAAACCGCTCGTCGTATTCAGCAACCATGTACGACAGAACGCTCGGCCCATTGTCGTTTGGCGTGAAATGGAGTTCCAGTTCCGAGAAAATGGAATGCATTCCAGGACAGATCATCCCGACCAATCGCGTCGTTGCGAGGATCTCTGCCACCTGCAGCCTCGAAACCGACTTCGCCAGGTTCGGGAACAAGGTGGACAGGCGTGGTCCGTTAAGTACCAAATCCACTTCACCCGAACATGTTGCGACTTCGTTGGAGGACAGTTCGACGCACTGTGCTTGAGCGGGAAATTCGTCCGGAATATGCACGGAGCCTACGAGGTCCGAATTTGACCAAACCACCTTCATTTGTGCAATTGTGGAATCCTGCGACAACAAACCCATCTCACTCGACGCTCCGTCATGGTACTGCAGGCGGCAGCTGAGTTCCTCGCCCAAACCGATCGGAGACCTGAACACGACTTTGACACTGCTTAGCACGCGCCCCCCAGCTTCCGAGTCATCCAAATACGAGTCGAGGGCCCACAGAACCGCGTGTATCCCGTGGACCACTGGTTTCCCATAGAGGAGTCGCCGTGCCGCTATGCGGTCCATGTGCAGCGGATTGTAGTCTCCGGAAAGTTGCGCAAATGCCAAATGATCATCTGAAGAAAACCTTCGCCGTTTTGCGTACTCTGTATACATGGGAAAAAGCCTCCATCAAAGCTGCTCGCAGGTGACTCTCTGCCGGATAGCGATCTTTCTTTTTCGGGATGGGCATCCACACAGGACCTCCTCTCCGTAGACTCAGACTGACAAGCCGAATTCATCTGTAAACCTCATATGGCAAAACTAGCAGCGCTATACGCGCGGATTCAAACATTCGGAAATCGCGAAACTATAGTCAGTAACTTCTTCGTCATATTCCTTCAACAGATCAGGCTGGCGGCCCAGAGTTGACTCAACTTTACGGGCAAGTTCAAGCCACTGATTTTGGGTGCGGTCTTTGAGGTTGCCCAGGGAACAGATCACCTTCTGTCTGGGCCCATTGGGAGTACGCACCGATTCGACCAGGATCGCCGAACAAGCTGTGACTGCCGATCCGCTTCGCCTCGCAGCCTGAACCTCTAAGAAAAACCATGAATTCGTGCCCGAACTTCCGAAAAGGAGTACTAAGGAAGCCTTCGCCAGTTTTGAACAACCATTCGGGAATCGGATGGCCCTTCTCCAGGTCTTGCCTGAGTGCCTTGCTCCACATGCACGTAAAATGGGGGTCAGGATGTCCGGAATCGGAAAACATCTCATCGTTTGACATATGCTGCAGATTGACATACCTCACCCGAGGAGATTTCAGTATGGCTCGCAGTGATGACATCTTCCTTTCCTGATAATCAGTCCAATAAGGAGAGCGTTCCTGGTGCCACCTCGGCAAAGGCAAATCAACCAGGATTAATTGAGCACCTGTCTCAGTTATGACGTTACATAATCGTACCAGTTCGTCGAATTGTTCGTTGTCAAGGGTGCCGTCGCGGCGTCCAATATAATCGAACCAGAATTCAATAGCTCTGGTCTTGAAGCTCTCGTCGACGACCGTGGGTTTGTCGCTAAATACAGAAAAGTCAATCGTCCGACGCAGCAAGTAATCGGAGATGAACTCTCGCAGCCTTGGGTAGTAATAGCGGCACCTCTTTTGCAGATTCAAACAGAAGAAATAAGGTCGCAAAACTTGCACAGCCAAACACATCTGCGATGACTGGAGCACCGGCACCATTTCATTGCCCTCACGACGATAAAAAAAGGACCCGATCTGCTGCCGCTGAAGATTCGTAATCCCTTCTTGTCCCCATAGCTTTCGGTTATCCACGAACAAGCCATACCAGATTCCCAGGACCACGACTGAGTTCGTGAGAACCTTGTCGGGTACGTTGGCTTTCATTATCCCGAGGACCTGTCGAACTTGGGTGACGTTGTCGCCTCCGATGGCGAGATTGTGAATGTCGAGGGAGGGGAACAGAGGCTGAAGTTCGTCTGGACGAAATCCCTCTCGGACGTTCGACGCTCCCAGGAGGAACATCTTGGGATCACAACTGCGGCGCAACATGTAACCTCCCAGAACTAGTTCGTGAGCCTCGTCATTGTAGACTGTCTTGCGCCAATTCATGTTAGTGTCCAGTCGCGCTGGCTCCGGTATCATGATCAAGGTCGCCAGGTAGAATAGCCCATACCATCCTAATAAGAAAAGCAAGAGACATCCCAGTTGGCGAGCAACGACCTTCATTCTAGTACGCCACGTAAACGAATTCCGGCACGTCGCCGTAATATACGAACAACAGCAAGGTCAGGAGGAAGACCCGAGCGGCCAGAAAACCTTGACGGACCAACCAGGATTCCCCCCCATCCCTAGTGAGGTGGATCGTCGAATTAACCAGGGCTCGAATACCGTGGGAAACGAAAAATGCGGCCATGAGCATTGCGACCATCAATCCGAGACTCTCAACTGTCTTCAGCACCCCGGCATTCAGAGCGAGTAGCCTGAGTTGGTGTATCTGGAGCCAGAGACATGTAAGAGAAAACGCTATGTAGGCAATCGTAAGGCCTCCTGTGAGAGCCCCGTAGAGCCCATTAGATCGGAGGTTCTTGAACCTCTCTTTTCCTAGAAGGCTTCCCATCAATAGTTCGTATAGCTTGTTCGCCCCCGCACCCACCCCAAGCATTACTCCCAGCAAGACCGAGGAGTAGGTCGAGCCGTGCCAGATACCCACGAGGAGGAACGTGATGAAGTATGCTAGAGCGCCTAAGTAAGGCGTCCAACGATAGTCATCCGTCGATAAGGCCAAGGCCTTTACAATAGGGTTGAAGACGTAGGTCCTGAACCACGATGACAGGGTCATATGCCACCGGCCCCAGAACTCCAAGAAACTTCCTGATGCAAAAGGTCGGTCAAAGTTCTCTGGCAGCCTGAAGCCGAAGAGCAGGCCAATGCCTACGACAATGTCAACATATCCGGAGAAATTGAGATACAGGTGAAGGAAGTACGCCAGAGATCCAATGCCGTGTACAGCCCCCAACAGCGAGTTTTGAAGATTCGAGAAAAGCCAGTCGCGGCAGTTGGTGAACAGAACCTCTAGGGTGAATGAATCGATGATGATTTTGATGTACCCGTTAGAAACTCGCAAGAGGGCCTCGTAAAGCGTTTCTGAAGAAATGGCGAACGAGTCGAGCCGCCGCTCCTGTTTACGGTGGTCCTCAAAACGGTGGATGGGCCCCGACAAGAACGCCGGAAAGAAAAATGCATAGTTGAACAGCTTTAAAGCCGATACCCGTTCTGATATTGCACCCTGATGAACGTCGATCAGGACATGTATGACGCGGAAGACAATGTAGGAAAGACCCACCAAGACATATGGCTCGGCGAGGCCTGGAACGAACGACACGAACGAGTACTGCTTCAGATACACAAAAGCCCCAACTATCGCCACGAGGCTTGGGATGAAGGCGCCCTCGACGTAGCGGCCCTGAGCGTTGCGTATGCAGACATAGCAGAAGAACACGAACGCAATCAAGGGCACGAGTTCTGAGACGCTCTGTGCGAAACTGGAAACGAAGACGACATTCATTCCCAAGATTACAGCGGTTCTCCAGCGTGCAGAGAGCCGGGCATGAAAGAGGACCAAGCCGACAAGAATAAACGCGAGGAACGATTTCGACAACAAGGCCATTCAGAATACTCTTTTTCCTTTCGGCACAATAGGCAGTTTCGGACCCGCAAGGCTAACTACCCGCGCGCTCTTCGAGGAGCGTGATTATGGAGCCTACATTCTCCAATTTAGCTATCTCCGCCGCGTTAAAACGGCAACTGAACTCCTTTTCGATGGCCACGACAAGAGTGATGTGCATGAGACTGTCCCATTCTTCAATGTCCTTCGCTGTCATTTCATCGAAGACTTCGATTTCCTCGTCGTCAAACACTTCTCGAAAAACCTCGTTCAGTCTGACCTTGATTATATTCCGACGATTGTTGGTACTCAAGATCCGCATACCTCCGTACCACCCGAATAGCCGCGACGGATGCATGTCTCGTGATGGATTTGGTCCCCATTCACAATAAGTTCCCACCAAGTCGTTCCATCCTCGTCCTCTTGACATTTCAAGAATTTGAGCCTTTCGTAAAGGCCCGCAACAAGGTGGTTCTTCTTGCTAGGAACGTATCGGCCAAGCAGGCGTACGCAGCCATCTAATTGTGCGAGTGATATGATTTCTTTGCAGATGAACTCCTCCATCCCCCGCGAAAGAACCCGACAACTCATTACCCACGTATCTATCACATACGTGTCTTGATCTCGATTTATAATCACTGCCGATATCAAACCATTGTCCCCGAATCTGTCCTTGAGCGTGAAATAGAGCACCGTGTGATTAGGATCGCAGTTCAGCCTCTCCAGCTTGCTTTCGCTGTATCGCGTTCCGGTAAGGTGGAACTGGTTGCTCTTGTTAATGAGCTGGGCCATCCGTTTCAGGCTAAATCCGTTGCATCGACCAACCTCAGCCTCCATGTCCAGACTATTGAGGTACTCGGAAAGATCGGAGAACTGTTGCTCAAATTCGCGGCGGACTGCATTGTCTCTGTACAAAAGGTGTCGGACCTTGTCTTCCTCCGAGAACGAGATTGTTTCGAAGAGCCTCAATCCATCCAACGCCGATACATAGTCCGCGGGATCTTGGGGCATCTCTGGCACGGTGACCATGGGCAGCGCCCTGCGGACAAGCTCACGCTCCGCCGGATTGTCGTCCACGAATACAAGAGCATCGAGACCGATGTTCAAAATCGAGGCTATTTCGCGGATGTTATCGGCCTTGTTGTCCCAGTTCGCGCGAAAAACGGTGATATCGTTCAGACGAAGCCGCATGTCGGGATGGTTCCGGAACGGCTCTTGGGCAACGTCCATCTCATTCTTGCTGCAAACTGTAAGCAATATTCCCCTATTCTTCAGGGACAAAAGATACTCCTGGAACGCCACGAAGGCCTCGCCATCCGCACCGTAGCCCAGGCGAATGCCGTCGAGACCTTCATCACCGATCACACCTCCCCACAAGGTGTTGTCGAGGTCAACCACTATGCACTTCTTTGATCGACCCCTGATCGCTGCAACCAACCGTGCTGCATTGAAGGCTAAGTGCCCTGACGCGTCGAGTGTGAAGGCGTGTTTCGAGAGAATCCAAAGTCTCGGATCATGCCAGCGGCTCCTCCCATACACGGAAGCCACGTGATCAAGATCGAAGATCGTGACTCCGGGCTCAACCGCTTCCGCCAACTCGAGGTTGTAGCGCCGCAACATGTTGGTCCGGCTCCAGTGGCAGGCGCCCTCATAATTACCGAAAACACGCTCCGACGGTAAGTCGGCATTGTTCTGAATGATGAAGGTGGAGATCCTTTGCGTTAGGGTCTTCCACAAACCGGTGGATTCAGCAACCGCCGCCCGAATTGAATCGGCCACCGCTTCATGGGAACCCCCAGCCAATACGTCGATACTCACGTCGCGGAAAGTGGAGAAAAGCCACACCAATTCGGGCTCAAACCGATATAGTCCGCTTTGCCGATCAAGGACGGTTTGACGGACCGAGTCGAAAGGCGGCAAGTAGAGGTCCGCAAGAAACCCTTCGCAGGACAGCCACAACCGGAAAATCCCCGTAAAATGATCGAGCGTGCTACTCCCAAGGACTGCAATGCGGATCTTCTGGAGACCCAGAGAGCCGTGATCCAGAGTCTCGAACAGCCGGCTGTACCTCGTCTGCATCACGAAATCGTCTCCAGGCGTCATGACAGCACGCAGAGCGTCCAGGGCAGCGCTCGACTCACCTCTCTTGGCGAGGCTCTTGACTTCTTGGAGCTGAGCCAGTTTCTCTGCAGAGTTCATCGTCAGGTCACCTCCTGTTGTGGGCCAGACTGAAACATAAAAAAGCAAACGCGCACATCTGGGCAACAGAGCGATCGGAAGAATGCTTTTCCCCGGGTTGTCGGCCCGACCAAGGCACCGCTTGGCGTCTGGACACTGAACACTCGTGCGTCCGACCAAGGGTACGCAACGCTTAGGTACTCTTCCTCAAAGCATGTTTCGCGCATGCCCTTTTTGCCTCTGAGCTGATTCTCTTTCTTGACCGTTCTTGCCCGAACCGTTGTTGCCCGGAAACAGCACTTGCGTATCATGCTAAGCCTCTGTCGCTATTACCCCCGTCAACCGGCCTGAATTTCCCTAACGCAAGCAAAGTATGGCTGTTTCAGCTAATTCCTTTTCCCGAGAATCGCAGCATACTGTATGTCGAGCTTTAGCTTTTCCAGCACGTGTTCACTCACCTGTTCCGAGGGGAACCAGCACTCGTCCTCTATCTCCAAATCCGCCTTCCTGATTGTATCTCGGATGTGCGCGATGCTTTCGAAGTGATACACATGATCGACCGCCGGACAGTTAGCGCACGAGCAAAGATAGAGCTTTCCGGTCGCAGTCAAAAGGCCCCGGAGTTTCCGCAGCAATTCGAGGGGACATTCCACGTGCTCAAGCACCTCTCCGCAACTGATGAAGTCGTACGAATCGTTCGACTCAATCTCCATGATATCACTGTGTAAGAAGCGAACACTGTTCTCTCTCTCCGGAACCGTTGAATGAATGACGGTCTTACACATCTCAATGGCGAGGGCACTAATATCGACAACATCAAACACGCTGCACGTAGGCATAGCTTGCAGCATACGTATCAGAAAAAGACCATGGCCGCTTCCTACCTCAAGGGCCCTCTCCACGGCCCCCAATCTGCTGATTTGTCGACGAAAAAACTGGTAGCACTCAAAATGATGGAGCCATAGAAACTGTGATAGCGCAAGTCCCAATAAGTACTTGGGCATCACCTCTGGATTTTCGTATACGTCCTCTATGGCTTTTACCCGACTCGTTGAGGGATACCGTCCTGTCCTGGCAAATTGAACCCGTGAATGAACCATCTGGTTGACCATGAAGACGTAAGCGTCCGCGACTTCGTCCCAGTCACTGCCCGCAGTGAGGAGATATCCCGACCACTGCTCAATGAAGCTGTCCAACTCTCGCATTGCTTCGGGACATTGGCTCAAGAATGGTCCAATTTTCTTGTGTTGCCGCGGGGACCTTTCGTAGATGCGGGCCAAGATCTGATCTCTCATAAGCGTAACTCCTCAAAAACCTCCGGTAAGCGACTCCACCAGTGTATTGACGATTGGATAGGGTCTTTATGACTGTTTTCTGGGCCGTGGTCAACTGTTACTCCTTGAAACAACTGTGTGTAGAAACTAAATTTGTGCGTGTCACCTCAAAAAAGAACGCGACAAGAGGAAGGAAATATGCTTTACAGGGGGTATGAAAACCACCCCAAAGATTCCCGTGTTCCAGCCACATATAGCGCTCTACCGCCGGGAGCGACTGCAAAAGCAGAATAAACTTTCTGGGAATGCTGCGTGGGGGCAACAAGGATTATGTGCTCAACCCCACCGCCCTTGATTACATGAAGACACAGAAACTCCCCACGGCTCAGATGGAACTACTGACCGGTTGTAAAAAAACCATCTATGAAGACTATACGGAGTGGAAAGCGGCTCTTGAGTCCATGAGCTTCACCAAGAAACGGCATATTCGCATCGCTACGGAAGGCGCCTTGCTGGGGAGCATCCAGGAACACGGGTCCATCAATCCGGATCTGGTGATCCTTGGCGACGATGCCGGCCAGTTTGACGTCTTGCGCCACGCTCTGCTGGAGATACATGCGGAGCGGTCCATAAACAAGCTCGTGGGGTCCAACGATGCACAGCGTGAGGCTCTGGCAAGGATACGAACCCAGATTTGGGAGTTCTACGCAGGGCTGAAAGCCTACAAGCAGAGTCCTGGCCATGAAAAGAAAGCAGAGCTTCAAGAGCGTTTTGATGAAATATTCACCACACACACGTGCTATGAGACTTTGAATCAGGCCTTGAAGAGGATCCACAAGAACAAGCCGGAACTTCTGATGGTGCTGGAACGACCTGACGTGCCTTTGCACAACAATACAAGTGAGACAGACATCCGGGAATACGTGAAGAAGCGCAAGATCAGCGGATCGACTCGTAGTGATCTGGGGCGCCGCTGCCGTGACACCTTTGCGAGCCTGAAGAAGACCTGCCGCAAGCTGGGGATTGGTTTTTGGCAGTATCTCGAAGACAGGGTATCCCGGAAGAACTCGATTCCGAGCCTTCCCGATCTCATGTGGCTGAAAGTGCATGAGTCGCCCGGATAACAACTCCCGGCACCCACAGACAATTGGTCAAGAACTCCGTCGCCACCGCCCGATTTGACCCACATCCTCGCCGAGGGAACCAGCGGGACTCAATCCTTAACTATTGTCGGAATCTTCCATGAGTTATTGAGAAGTTACCATTGCAGTTGATCGAAACATTGTCTCCTATTACGATGTGTCCGTCATAGGCATCAAGACATGAATTATGCAGAAAAATCATATTGTTCCCAACCGAGATGTTTTCGTAGGCTGTGACCCGGATTCCGGTGCAGACTCGAAGATTGCGGCCAGCCGCTTTGAGACGTGAACGCAAGTAGCGCTCTCTTAACGAAAAACCAAGCTCGCCGGGGCAATTGCAAACAAAATCTTCCCACCAAGCACTTGATTCGTTTCGCACCCGACCTATGAACCTATAGTTTTTAACTTGTTGAATCAATGATCTGATATTGCTGACGAAAGCCTTTAATATCATCGGCGCTCCTCCTCCGTTTGTCGCCAAACCGTCTATCTTTGGCATGGCCGTACCGATAGAAATAGGTAGGAACCACCAGCGTGCCGGCATGTTCAAGATCCAGCACTTCGTCGAAGATCTCCAGAATGGCTTTTAAGAAAACCGGCATGTCCTCTCTGGAGATACCCTCAATTTGGCCGATCTTGCGCTGGGAACTGTGAACCATCACGGTGCCCCCGCGTTCCAAGCCGACTTCCCGGAGGGCCTGAACGCATTCCGAGCGTGTCACCCCGCTACGCAATTCCTTCGGTACCTCCTCATGTTTCAGTACGAGCAACAACGCGCACATGTGAGCTCAGTCTGTGCGTCTGGAGAAACTGCTGGAAAGCGTCTCGAACCGGGCTGGGCGCGTCGAAGAGCATCTGCCGCACGAAACGTTCACAGCGGAGAGAAGAGTTTTCCATAATCGCGTTCCGTACGATGTCAACGTCGAGTTGTCCAGGAGTCGACAACTCGATCAAATCAAAGCCGACCCGTCTGACGAGACTTTCGAGCCCCCTCACCGAGAGGAGATTCAGATGAGCCGGCGGATGAACGCTCTTAGAGTTTTCCCACAGAACTTGAATATCAAATCCGCTTACCGTAAGAGTGGTCAATACCACAATTCCGCCGGGTCTCAACAGAAGCCCCATCCTTTTTAGAAATTCAAGGGGAGAAAACACATGTTCAAGCACCTCGAAAGCCGTAGCCACTGTTGCGGAAACTTCCTCTGGTTCCACCATCTCTATCGGTTTTTCGACGATTCTAAATCCCCTGTCTCTCGAGGCTGCGGCCATTTCAGTGGCAGGCTCAATTCCGAGCACCTCGGAAAAACGGTTCAACTTCATCACTTCTTCCAGGAAGATGCCGTAACCTGACCCCACGTCTACTAACACTTGTGAACACTGTTCCTGAGAAAATCGGACTAAGTCGTCGATGAACAACGCCCTTGGCTTGAAGATTTTCTCCCGGCGGGCATCTACCGTTTCCTTGTAGAAATGGGAATTCCAGAATTTGACTGCCTCAGAGTCCCGATAATATTCATGGATCATTGCCCGGGACGGTCGAGGATTGAGGAACAGGCTTCCACAGCGAGTGCAGGTCACGTAGCGGAAGCCTAGCTTCTCCATTGCAAAATCGCTGGAATCGTGTCCACAGCCTGGGCAAGAGATCTCTTGAAAGACGGAGGTGTCCGGGAAAAACCTTTGCACGTCTGTTTGGGAGAGATCCAAAAACCTGTTGAAAAGGTCAGGGGGTCGAATGTCCGATTCCTTCATTGGCTACTCACCTCCTGCCACTGGGATCACTGCGCCGGTCAGATATGTGTTCATTGAGGACACGAGAAAGAGGACGACCCTGGCAATCTCAGACGGTTCGGCCGCTCTCTTCATCGGAATGAGTTCCTCCCTCGCTCTGAGATCTCGCCCCAGCCGCTGGTGCACGGACGTGCGCGTGACTCCGGCACGTACCGCATTCACGAGAATTCCGTCGGGAGCGACCGCTTTTGCGAGGGCCAGAGTTGCGGCTTCCAGCGCAGCCTTCGAAATCATATAGTGAGCCGTCTGGGGTGTACCCGCAAACTTGACCCCAATGCTGCTAACATTAACGATGCGCCCCCACCCGTGGAGTCGCATCGGACCGCAAGCCCATTTCGCAAGGAGGAACGGTGCAACGCAGTTCACCCGAAAGCTCTCAAGCAAAAGGGCATCGTCGACCATCTCCAGAGATGGAACGCCGCGTACGGTGGCAGCGCAATTCACGACTATGTCGAGACGTTCCCGCCATGATATCACGGAATCGAAGAGATCCTTCGCCCCAGAAGCATGGTCCAAGTCCGCTTGAATTTCGCAGTAGCTGTCTGATTCATGCCCCTCGGTAATGATATCAAGCCTCTCTCTGTATGACCGATAGTGCAGAGCCACGCAGACCCCGTGTGCCAGTAACTGCGAAGCAACCTCTGCTCCTATCTCGCCGCTCGCGCCCGTCACGAGGGCAACTCTGCCTGAGCCGGATCCGGGCAGACAACTTCTACCGGCGCACGAAGACGGTGTTGATAGAGTCCTCATATGGAGTGCCTTTCAGTTGTTCGCTGGAATGGGCCGCGAAATGTGTAAAGGGTTCGAAACCGGCCTTCGTGAGCCTCTCGAAAATAGGATCTCGTGCCCCCTGGGCGGCCGAAATCTCAACGAGAATGGATTTCAGGCGCGGGTCTTCGAGGGTTTGGTCTGCCCCGTCGATTATCTTCTCCTCGAGACCGTCTACATCGATCTTGATGTGATTGGGAAATTCCAGACCGAAAGACCCACAGAGGTGGTCCAGGGATACCGCCACGGTGCCCTGTTGATGGATGGGTTTGAAAAGCCTCCCGGCATAATCCAATGTCGTTCCGAACCCATGGAGAACGGAACCGGCAAAAAGGCCATCTCCAAGTTGCTCGCGCAAAAAAATGTTGGGATGAATGTTGAAATCATCAAAACAGAGCCGGTCGCTGACGGCAAGACAGCAGGGGATGATCACCCCGGAGAGCCCGTTGACGTAGATGTTCTTATTGAGTTTCGCGTAGTTCAGGCTTTCCGGTTCAAAGGCATATACCTTGCATTGCGAGCGCAGGTGCTTGGCTGCGAATAACGCGTAAAGACCGATATTAGCGCCGATATCGTACATGACGTCCTGAGGGTGGAAAAAGCGCTCAATCCACTCCAGGGTCTCCGGTTCCTTGGTCTCGTAGGATCCAGCCCTGAATCACTCGATATCTGTTTCCACATCCAGAAGGATGACCTGTCCCTTCACGCTGCAAGAGACTATCCTGGCGCTGTCCCTGGCTTTCTTGCTGAGAACGTAATCGATGTAGCTCAAAATCTTTGTGTCGATTCTCTTCTTGATGGCTCTAATCATGTCTGCTTTGGACCTCCATTCCATGCGCATAATGCACGAGCGAAGCATTCAACGAATGCCTTCATGAGATCGGGGGGCCCCAATGTGACCCTGATGCAGTCTGCCAGGCACGGTGAGGTAAATGGTCCCTTCACCAGATAACCCATCTGCGAAAGGCGTTCAACTAACCAGGCAGGTGAGCACCGATGTCCGACCCGGATGAGTATGAAATTGGTGTGAGTAGGCAGCGGCTCGAAGCCGAGCTTCCCGACCTCCTCGGCCAAGAGTCTTCCGCCCGCCTCGACAATTCTGACGTGGTCTTCGATGATTCTCGGCTCATCGATGACCAGGGACGCGGCGAGAAGAGCCAGACTGTTGATGTCGTGAACCGTGCGCACCTTGAACAGATTTGCAATTACGTCCTGATGACCAGCCGCAAAGCCTATTCTTACCGAGGCGAGCCCAGCCGCTTTCGAAAAGGTCCGGAAAACGATAGGTGAGGAAAGTCCTTGACCCATGGCAGCACCGTGAAATGAGAGAAAGGGTAATATGCCTCGTCCACGGCCACCAGTGCCCCCACGGCGGCAGCCCTTTTGACCAACTGCAGGAGGACCTCTTCCGGAAGCATCGTTCCTGTGGGCTGATTGGGATTCGCGATCATGACAATGCGAACTCCCTTCACAACGGAGGCCATGAGTTTCTCAACATCGGGCTCAAGGCGATCATTGAACGGAACGGGGACTGCCTGACCCTGGAACATCTGAGCGTAGACCGGATACATGGCATAACTGGGGTCCAACATGACCACCGCGTCGCCCCGTCTGAGATACGCATGGAACAGGGCCTTGACCGCAGCGTCGGAACCTGGAGTCAGGAGCAACTGCTTTTCAGGTAATCCCACGTGCGAACTCAGTTGGCTGTAGAATCCGTCGGTCACCGGATAATTGGTGAAAAGCTCGCTCGTCACTGACTGGGCAATCTTGTCGACAAACCAGTCCGGAAGCGGCCACTGGCGCTCGTTCCGGTTGAGCCGGACAGTGCCCTCCCTATCTCCTGGCTCACGGACGCGGTGGAGGTCGCCGACAGCCGGAACCGGTTGAGGCAATTGACGAGATGGATCGTCTTTCCACACGGAATGAGAGGTTCGTACAGACAAGATCGCTCCCTTATTCAACGCGGGCGACAGCAAAGACCGTGTCGCACACCCAATGTTTCTTGAGTCGGTCGGCGTAGCTCCGATCGAAGTCCGGATCGAAGATGTGACTGTACTTTCCCATGCCGCCGGGCTCGCTCTTCATGAGCCAATGAATGTGATTGGAGAAGTCGTAACGGTGTTCCGGAATCATCTCAATAGCCCCGAAACCCGCTCGTTCCATCACCGTCAGCAGGGTCCGCTGAGAATAGTAGAAATAGTGTGCTTTTTGCCAGTAGAATCGATCGAAACTTTCCAATTGGTATAAGCTTACCAGGGCATCGTCCACATTGGGCACTTCGAGCGCCAGAACCCCCCCGGCGTTGAGCGAAGAGCGAAGCCGTTCCAGATACCCCACGGGGTTTCGAAGGTGTTCGAGTACGTAGTAAGCCAGAATCAAATCATATTTCAGCCCGTTGACTTCGCTGAGTTCCGGATGCGTCTCCAAGCCGCGGGAACGGGCGTATGCAGCGTAGAGACGATTGGGTTCAATCCCGGTAACCGATGAGACGTGGGGCCTGAGTATGTGCAAGAGAAATCCTGTGGAGCTTCCTATTTCAAGGACGCGCATGTGCGGGGCCAATAAGGGTTTCAGGTTAACCAAACGGCGGGCGGCCTCTGCCTGGTTCTTTTGAAAATGCTCGTTAGGCGCCGTTTCGCCAGGCGCCCCACGATTCTTCATGTAGCGAGAGAATTCGGCCTCATAGAAGGACTTTTCCTGCCGCCGCGTCATGATGGGGTAGAGAAAAACCAGCCCGCAACCGGTGCAGCGATAAACCGCCGAAGACGGCGCACCCCATACGGTATCCACCACGAGCCGTCGCTTGCCTGAATCACATAGGGGGCACGGGACGTCCGCGGCAAGAGAATCTTTATTCCAGTTAGGCATTCGCGCTCCTCTTGTTACGCGGTGCGGGCTCTATCATCGTCGGGACCTGTGTCATACAAGGAAAAAAGCCTCTTGTCGGGACGGCCGAGGCGCCTGGACGTCGGCTCGCCGTGCAGGAATACCTCTCGGTGGTCCTCGGCCGATCGGTACAAGGCGTTCAGGAGCCGTATGGGGCGTCCGCCTTCCTCAAACGAGATGGAATGGGGACTATTATTGAGCATCTCTTGTACAATCTCACGGTAAAAGGGCCAGTGTCCGAAACCATAGGCATCGGGGAAATCCTCGGAGTGATCGTCGGCCTCGGCCGGATTCAGTGAATAGGTGCTCAGCTTGTTACTCGCAATTCCCGTCAAAATGGCCGTTCCATTTTCCCCGAGAATGGAAATGGACGCCTCGAAGTCGGCCGGGCGTGCGGCGGTGGTGACCTCGATCACGCCGCTGGCGCCATTCTCAAACGCCAGGACGGCAACGGCGGTATCCTCAACTTCTACGTTGACGAGATGGGTCGCGGTACGAGCGTAGACGGATCTGACGTCACCCATCAGGTACTGCAGCAAATCTATGTAGTGAATCCCTTGATTGGTAAGCGCTCCGCCATCCATTGCCCATGTTCCACGCCACGGGTCACGATCATAGTACCGCTGAGGGCGACACCATCGAAGCCGAACCGTCCCGATGATAAGCTTTCCGAGGGCACCGGACACTACGTCACTTCGAATCTTCCGTACAGCTTTGTTGTACCTGTTCTGGTATATGGGAAAGATCTTGACACCCTGCTGTCGAGCGACATTCTTCATTTTGTCCAAATCGGCCAGGGCCAAAGCCATGGGTTTTTCGATCGCAACGTGCTTGCGGTACCTCGTCATGATATCCATGGCATGGTGAGAGTGCATGCCGCTTGGGGTCAGAATGCCGACAACGTCGATGTCTTCGGAACGTAGCATGTGGTGGTAATTGGTGTATAGCTTCGCCCCGGATTTCTCGGCGTACGGGCGGGCCCGCTCCGGAAGCAAATCGCAGACAGCCACCAGTCTGGCCCTGTCAAGTTCGGTCAAAGGGGCAACATGGTTTTTCGCGATTCGGCCACAGCCGACGAGAGCAAAACGAACAGCAGCGTCGTTCATGTGTGATTCTCCAGGTCTCCAGCCCAGGCGACGATCTTTGCGAGCCCCTGGTCAAGCGATACCGTGGGGCGCCATCCGAGGACCTTGCGTATCGACTCGATGTTTGCGACCATGGCGAACTGGTCGCCAGGCGTGCCGGAACTCTGAGTGACAGGGAAGGCATCCGGCAGTCTGCACAGTTCGAATAGCTTCGTTATCAGATCCCGCACCGTGGTCCCTGTGCCCGTGCCTAGATTGAGGATTCCGCTTACGGGTTTCCCCACGGCCAGTTTCCATGCGGAAACAACGTCGTCGACATAGATGAAATCCCGCACTCGATCCAACGATCCCTTCACAAGCAGCGATTTCTCTCTCATCAATTGCGACAAATAGATGCTGATCATGCCTTGCTTCATGTCCGCGAGGTTCTGCCCGGGTCCGTACACGTTGAACATCCGAAAGCAGACCGTTCGCAAGCCTTGAGAAGACGCCACGGCGAGGATTCGTTCAGCGCTCAATTTGGATGCCCCGTAATACGATACCGGACGCGGATCAGCCGTTTCCTGAACCGGCTGCTGTTCGCACTGGCCATAGACTCCCATGGAGCTGGCGTATATGAAGGACTTAACTCCACTCTGTAGTGACCAGCGAGCCAGCAGAAGGGTCGAACGAGCGTTGGCGTCAAGATCGTACAAAGGGTCGTCGAAGGATTTTTCTCCGGAGGCCTGACCCGCAAGATGAAGAATAGCGGCGTACGCTTTCCGGGGGAGGCTTTGGACAGCCTTTTCGAAACGCAGATCAAGTTCCAGGAACTCAGCTCCGAGCGGGATATTCTCAGGCTTACCCGTGGACAAATTGTCCACGATGTCTACCTGGTACCCATCCTCGAGAAGAGATCGCGCCACCTGACCCCCTATAAAACCCGCTCCACCGGTCACCAAGACGCTTCTCACGATCGTCTCCCCACTGGGTTATGTGACAAAATGAAATCGGCCGGGAGCAAATGGTTGTGTTGAGCCGACATCGATGCTCACCCACTTCAATAGTTGAATAGGGCGGATGTCAACGTGGGCAACGGAACGGAGTTCACAAAAACGTTGGGTCGATTCATTGCCAAGTTTGGTCGTAATAACTTATTTTCACGGAAACTTTCAAGCGGACAGTCGTTCTCGGCTCACGCAGCTCTCGATCATCAGTGTTCGGCAAAAGCCTCTGCATGCATTTCAGCACGGCCTCTGCAAGATAAAGGTCTGGAGATTCGGTCGTACCCCCCGGAGATTCCACCAGCGGAAACCGGATTCCGAAAGAATCCGCGCATTATGCGCGTCCTGGTAATAGTGGTCGCCCAGGACCGGATCCACCGATATGGGACCAGCCTCACGACACGACTCGTTTGAGGGTTCGGCGTTTGTCCGCTTGCCGAAGGATTGATACCTGATAATCCGAAAGAGGGCTTTTGCCGAGGGGTACCTCCATTCTCCGGATTCTCGCCTCAGGGGCAGTCTCCTTGCACCATTTCGTCCGAATCTCAGCCATGCTTGAGGACTTGTTGTACGTGCCCATTTTCATCATCTGGCTAATTTACCAAAAAAGTTAATGACATATAAGATTTTCCAAGAATTGCACTGCGCGCTCTGCTGAACAACCGTCGTCCAGATGCGTGCCGTATGCGCGCAGGAATGAACGATCCAACGTATCGACTTCCGTGAAGCAATCGTTGCCCAAGAAGCCTCTCAGTTGCACGAAGAAATCCTCCTCCGACTCAGTGACGATGCAGCGTTTAATCAACAGAGACCGTGCTTCGGGCCTCAAGGAAACAAACCGATTGTCCGAGAAGAGCAGAATCGGTTTTCGTGTCGTCAGCACCTCCAGCAGCGCGGTGGAAGGCAAATCGATTATCACTGCGTCGGCGAGACCGGCGAGGGTCAGCACTTCGTGATCGGCAATCACGCGGCCATGAGGCAAGTCTCTGTCTATTACCCGGAGAATCGGATCAGGGTAGGGGTCTGGGAAAGGCTTATATAGGAAGCGCACCTTCTCGAATTCTTTCACGACTTGTACAACTCTTGTCAGTAGATGGAAATAGGGCACGTCCAGGTAAGATTGCTTCGCCATGTACCATTGGTACTGGTAACTGGTCGGGACGTACAGGACGATCAGATCTGAAGCGGCAAACCCCAACTTCGATCGAAGATGCTGGGAGTTGGCACCGGATGCGCCCATCGAATCGAGTCTGGGAGACCCCGTAACGACCAACTCGGCGCGCTTTTGGTCCAAGCGCGCAATTCGGGACTGAAAATAGGAAGCCGTGCCTTCACCATAAACGAGACGATAATCGAAATGATGAAGATCCGTCCAGTCGTACGTCGAGTACTCGCAATTGCCTTCAAACCCACCGTGTTGAAAACCGAGTGTCGGAATTTCTAGAGACCGGGCCGCTTGCAAGATCCCGAAGTCGCGGGGCAGGTGTGGCGAGGTAAACGCAAGAGATCTTGGTCGGTGGCACTCAAAATAAGCGTGTGCACCCAAGAGAGCTGCCCACATCGCGGGCACGACCATCTCCCACCAATGCCGGAGCCTTGATTCAGCGGCAAATCCAACGTCCACGCCCAGCCACCGAAGCGGTCGATGGAAAAATGTCTCGGCCTTCATTGTCGCCCAAAATTCCTGCAGCCGGCTACCCAACTCACAGGGCAAGCCGTGACCGGAATCGAATGCTCCAATTGCCTGGCTTCCTTCTGATACCGCTATCAATCTCTCTCGAGCCAGATCCAAAACGAAATTCAGATCCCCGCCCCAAGCAAAGGACAAAATGTCCGGCCGACGGAATTCGTTCTCCTGCGTGGCCAGTCGCGCATGTTCCTCGGGAAAAAGCTTGCTCTTCAAAAAGAGAACCGCCCATTCGGGTAGGAATCGTTTGAGAATCCCTCGTAGGGATGGATTCTTGAAGGCGACTCCATCGGAAAACGCAGGGGGTTGTGGAGAAAGTAGTGGCGAAGGCACTTGCCCTCCGGAACCAGTCGGACAAGGCAGGACCTGAGCTTGAACCTCATATTGTCGGGCAAATGCCGGTATGAGTGCTCCGTAAACCGGTTCATCAAAGAAGAGAGTTTCCTGAAGCGTAGCGCCTTCCCTGCCTTCAAACCATATAGCGCGTGTCACATTCGACAGGAATACATGTGCCAAGCCGAATGAAGCCCGAAAAAGAGTGTCAAGCATAACTTTCAAGAAGTAGAAGTAGAGACCGGCAGGCCGAAATTCGTACTCCTTGAATTCCGGGACGTGTTCCCACACGTACGCATCCAGCTCGTCAGCCCACTCAGCCTGAAACGCCAACATAGGCTCGTCCAAGGCCAGAAAGGCCCTGACGTCGAAGAACTCTTCTATGGCCCGATGGGGGAGACTTTGAATGTAACACTCGCAGGCCGCCTGGGGAGTAAGTGGAATGATCAAGTCACGAGACAGGTCATAGTGTTGTGCACAATACTGCGCTTCCGCTTCGGTGACACAGAACACCACCTGTGATCCTTCGGGCAGATCGGGTTGCGGCCAATTGTTGTATGGCCGTACCAGCCGATCGTGTGGCAATCCGTTTCCCCTCACCAGCACGTACGCCCTCCGTCGATCACAAGATTGGCGCCGGTCATGTATGAGGACGCGTCAGAAACCAGAAACACGATTGCTGCCTTGTACTCGTCTCGGAAAGCCATCCGCCCGAGCGGAATCAGTTGGGTGAGCTGCTGCACGAATGTATCGTCCTGTCCGGCATATACTCCGCCCGCAGACAAACAATTGACTCGAATCCCACTCTCGGCCCAGTAGGTCGCCAAGTAGCGAGTCAGACCAACCAATCCACTCTTGACCACCGAATAAGTCACCGGTTTCACAGGCTGCCTCTCAGCCGGTACACCCGGTTGACGGTAAATCCGTTGGTCCGGAGAAATCAGGGCCAGATCCGAAGCGATGTTCAGGATCACGCCCGATCCGTTTCGAGCCATAGTTGTTCCCACCGTTTGGCTGCACAGGAAGGCTCCGGTCAGTCCAACCGCCATGTCCCTCTCCCAACTCTCGAGAGAGAAATTCTCGAATCGCGACCACGCCGGCTCCTCCAGCCCCGCTTCCACTTTCGGGTTGTGTGCGGCATTGTTGATGAGTATATCTGCCCGGCCGACGAGCGATAGGGTTTCTTGGAGCGCCGAAGAGACCGACTGGGGACTGGTCACGTCGCAGGCCAATCCCAGCACTTTGCTGCCAAAGGTCTCGGCGAGTTCACTGGCACGCTTTTCCGCGGCGGCGCCATCCAAATCCCAGAGAACCGGAAGTGCGCCCATTTCGCAGACGGCCTCTGCATGCTTCACTCCAAGCAGACCAGCGCCACCGGTGATAATCGCCACACGGTCGGTCAGATCGTAAGCTTCCTTGACAGAACTCATGCGGGACTTGAATCACCTCCACGTGTGTTTCTCTCAGCAGGACAGCCAAAAGACGAGGCCGGACCGTCCTTGCCGGTCCTGAGCTTAAAAGGATCGCGTCTGGCCACCGTCCACGACAATGCACGCGCCGGTAATGAAACTTGCTCGGTCAGAGCAGAGAAAAACGGCGGCGTCAGCGATTTCCTCAGGCGTTCCAAAACGTCGCAAAGGTACCGTGTCTTCGATTAACTTGTCAACCCGGTCACGGTTCACCTGGATTCTCTCGTCCCAACTCCCACCGGAAAAATACACATTGCCTGGTGCAAGGCAGTTGACTCGCACTCTAGGCGCTAGCTTTCGGGCTAGCTGCTTGGACAGTGCTATTAGCGCCGCCTTGGCCACCGAGTAATCCGTCGGAGCGCCGATCGCTTCCAAGCCTGCGATGGAAGAGATGAATAGGAGACAGCCTCGGCTCAATTCCAATAGCGGTAATGTGTAACGTGCTGTCTGTTCAGCAGTGGCAAAGTTGGTTCGCCAGGTAAGCGTAAAACGAGCCTCATCCGGTAAGGCGTCCGCAACACTACGTCCATCACCAACATTAGCTACAACCACGTCCAGCCCACCCCAAACTGACTCAATACGACTAACGACTTCAGGCCAGGCGTTTGCGTCAGCGCAATCGGCTGCAATCGACAGCACTCTATTTGGACCATATTTGCTGGTTAGCGTTGCAGCCTTTTCCTCCAGGGGACGAGTTGTCCTTGCAAGCAATACCACTCGTGCCCCTTCATTTAGAAAGCCTCTCGCAATAGCCAGGCCAATGCCACGAGAGGCACCGGTTATCAAGACTCGTTTATTGGAAAGACCAAAGTCCACAGAAGATTACCATTTGAGTGATAACTTTTGGATGTCCGAGAGTTTTTGAGCAAAGATGTGGTCTTGGAGTAAAGAAAAGGCGTATCTATTGTAATTCCTGTCCTCGTTATTGAGTGACTTATAACCGGCTTTATCAATTAAACTGATCTTCCTTGCTTCCACTATTAATGAGGTTAAGGGATCGCGGTCAAAGCCTGTGAGTTTAAAGTTAATTACATATCCCCCTGTTTCGGAATCATAGTAATGAACAAGATTATTCTTGATGTAAAACTCGTGATTGAAATCTTGCCAGACAGCGGGATGTCCCTGGACATGCAATGGTTCATTATAATCCAACAGTTCTGAATCGCAGAAGGATTTTTCTTTGATATTCCCAAAGCCTGTTCTCTCAAGTAAAATTCTCAGCATATCAAAATCATAACAATAGATGTGGGCGTACCCTGCAATGAATCTTTTTAGGTCTTTCGAAAATAAAGCAGTGTCTTGGCCTGGAGAAATTATAAAGTTGACAAACATGCCACCGAGTCCCAAGTCTGTTCTGATCGACACGTCCTCTTTTTTCAATGAAGCGAAAAAATTGACATCATTTTTAACGTACGCTTCTGCGATTTTTTTTAGATTTGGAGTCAGAATTCTCACTATGCCGTCTTTAGCAAGAACCCGATTAAACTCAAGTAATACATTCTCTAGTTCAACATGAGGTATATGCTCAAACATGTGGCTACAAAAAATTGTAGAACAAGTTTCGTTATCTAATGGGATAGATGAAGCTTCTCCCAATAATGAATTGGCTGCCTGTGATAACCTAACTTTATGATCAAGAGTGTGCCAACCATCTTTTTCCCAGATGGGGCTTGCGCCTACATTTAGTTTTATTCCGTCGTTCATCTTGGAATCCTTCTAAACTTAACAATGAATCATTTTTTCAAACGGAACTGATAAGGTGTAGGGGCATTTGTCTTTTGGAGTTCTAGGATTTCAGCGCCGTAATCTCTTATTTGTCGCGCTATGTCGACCCCAACATTTTCCGACCATTGGTTTAGCAGCGCGCGTGTAATTGGCCCCATGGATCCTGCGCCGATAATAGAGTGGTTCAAACTAGTGACGGGGAGAATGCAGAAGGGAGTCGCTGTCATGAAGGCTTCGTCAGCGCAATAAACATCGTAAGGCTCGATGTTACGCTCTTCACAACGATATCCGAACTGTTCGGCCAATTCGAAGATATAGGCCCGACTTATGCCGCGAAGAATGTTACGCCCTTCTGGGGTGAAAATAACCTCATCCTTCACGATGAAGAAATTGTCACCCGTGCCTTCAGAAATGAAACCATCTGGGTCAATAAGTAAAGCCCAGTTGTTGTCACCTTCGTAATTAGAGACTTCAATGTTGGCCATCTGGTACCACATTCGGCTACGGTTCTTAATTTTTGGATCCATCAATGTTGCAGGGATGGCCCTTTGGGATGGGATTACAGCATTGATTCCAGTATCAAATAATGGCCCCATACTGGCTACAGTCCACTTGAGAGGAAAATCGGCAATTACTACGGTCGGTTCCATTTTGCCCCCAAAGATGGGCGCATAGATTCCCAGAGGCCCGCGACTAACGTTGATCATCAAACGGTGCTCATCGTGCGATTCAAAGAAAGGCTCGTTTGCTTCGATAGTCTCATAACAAGCTTCCTCAATATCATCGATGGACATCTCCATAGGTATACGCAGAATTCGGATTCCCGTGAAAAGGCGCTCAAGGTGCTGACGAAGTTTGAACTGTTTCTTGTTGAATGATCGGGTCATCTCGAACACCATGTCACCAAACATCAAAGCGGAGTCGTAGATCGAGATCCTAGCTTCTGACTCCGGCACAAAATGGCCATTCATGTAAACAACGCGTCCTGATTTCATTATTTAGAACTCACTTAATGATCCCATAGCAAAATGTTCGCTTTCCGCCTTTGTATTCGGGACGGCTGAAAGTGCCCCATTCCTTAAATGTAATGCAGTCCCACCATGCCATTATCTGATCTATATTTGTAAAGAACTCATGCCCATATTTTTGTTCATCATCCCTGTAGGTCATTAATAAATGGATGAACCCTACATGTGCCCCCCCCCCCCGAACTCGGTACGAAGAAAAGCTTTGAATGCTTCAAGCTTGGGAAGCACATACCATGTGATTTCTGCCATTAGTAAACAATCTGGATGAAATCGTCGTATGACATCAAAGTCCAACAGGTCGGCTTTTTCAAAGGTCAAATATGGATGCCTTTGCCTGGCTCTGGTAATGGCCGTTTTCGACACATCCACACCTAGCACCTGTGAACAAACCGTTGCCAATTCGGCGGTAAAATATCCCAGGCCTGAGCCAAACTCTATCACCCGTTTGTAGCAGTTCCGACGAATCAGCTCCAGAGCAATGAGCTTCTCAAGTGCACTTTGCTCTCGAGTAGATTGGTCCCAGGGATCGTCATGATCCCGGTACATTTGGTCGAATTCTCCGACTAGTTTTCCGTCTTTTATCACATAATCTTGATAGCGTTCATATTTTTTCATTACCGTCTCTTAGCAGAAATTCGCGCATCAACGCTTCGCACAGGCGCAATGTTTCCGGTGAATCAATCTCAAAACTTTTCCAGAACTCCATTTCAACCATACCGATTCGGTCGCCGAAACGATTGTTGTGACTTCGCAGTGTCTGGGGATAGAAAAGATAAAAGGATCCGTTTTCAATATACTGCGGAGAGTGGTCCTGCCTCCTCTTGCGGTTACGCCAATCGTAATTCACGCTTTCTAATCGTCCATCGGGAAAGCGTTCCCAGATGCAAAGATCCTCCGCCGGACTGCCCGAAAAGAGTGAGTCATACTGTCCTGAAGCAAATAGATCTATGGCTCGTTCAATATCCAAAGGTTCTCGCAGAGGGGAGGTAACTTGAGGTGCTACCACTAAATCAACCTCGCCTTCTTCTTTTTCGATAACCTCCAGAGCGTGCAGCCAAGCAAACTCCGAACTTGCAGTATCACCAGACAGATGTTCAGGCCTCTCAATTGCTCTGGCGTTTTTCGACTGAGAGACTTCCAGAATTTCGGTGCTATCAGAGCTAACCCATACGCTGTTGATGCCTCTAGCCGTCAGGCATTGCTCAAGTGTCCATACGAGCAGCGGTTTACCGCAAAAATCGACCAGGTTTTTTCTGGGAATACCTTTGGATCCGCCTCGCGCAAGAACAATAGCTACTGTTTTCATTCTGTCCATCTGGGGAAACGAGTGCGAAACCACTCCAACTGTTTTTGAAAAATGGCCATTCCTTCATCGTCGCGGTAAGCCTGCAATATAAAAGGGCCGATATAACTGAACTTACCCAAGACATCAAAAAAGTCATCGAATTTTGTGTCCCCTGAGCCCAATTCAACGGAACCACCATTCAAAACACGATCCTTAATGTGAATGTCGGATATTCGATCCCCATAACAAGCGAGTTCTTCTATTGGATCAAATCCATGTGCTGCACTGTTGCCGGTGTCGTAGTTCACGGTCACCCTTTGGGATTCAAATGTTTCCAGCAGTTCGGCAAAGGGTTGCGGGGCCAAGTCCGTTTCGAGAGCCAAGTTGACAATCAAAGCTTCAGCCTTGTCGACTATCGGCTTCAAGCGACGGACAAAACGGTCTTGAGCCGTCTCATCCAACATCGACGATTTATCAACGCATGGTATCACGATGTCCGTCACACTCAGAGTAGACGCCCTTTCTAGTAAGCGTTCCAGAATATTTTGGCTATAGGCGGCGATTTGTTCGTCTGGGTGATGTAATGGCGCCTCCATAAAAATGTCAGCGCAGATTGTTTGTACGGCAACACCGCTCTCAGCGACAATCCTCATGATTTCTTCCGGCCCACCTGGTGTCAGCAGCGGGTTTTGTTCTGCGCTATCAAAATCCAGGATGAATTCTATACAATCCAAGCCCAAAGCAGCAGCCTTCGGAAACTCCTCTTGCCAATACCCGACGGGATAAGCCTGGTAGCGCCCTAGATACTTTGGGAGAAGGCGGCCCTGCATCACACCGATGGGATTTTGACTAATTTTGGGGTCAATAACTGCCATTTGGCCCTATCAACAAAATTGGATTCAGGACAAATAACCGGCAAAGCACTTCGGAAACAATTAAACTTTCCAATGCCACTGATCTGAATTGAATGCTTTGTCATCTACAAAGATGTCAGCCTCGGGTTTTCCCATGATTAGCACATGATAGCGCACATTCCATTCCCGCAACTGACGTTCGGTTAAAGCACGCCAATCGATGCCGGTTGTTGAGCCGCGCGCGGTGAAAAGTTTGATCTCATGACCAGCCTCATGAAGCGAATTCACGATAGCTATACGATCAGGATACGACTCAGCTTTTTCGTAATCCCCGCCAGTCTTTGTGCACAACGTTCCATCTATATCAAAACAGTAGATCACGTTCCTTCAGGTGTCCTGGTTTTGCCAGTAACGAAGTTTCTTGGCCACGCTCTCTTCTGCGGGTGAGACTTGCTTAAAATTGCTACCAACACAGGTTGATATCTTTCTTATTGAACCTAACAGACTCACGAGACCTGGAAGTTCTAGAGAAGCGGCCTGATCGCTGCCGTACATCGCCCTGTCTAGTGTTACATGACGCTCGATTGCCACCGCGCCCATCACTGCGGCCATTATTGATGGTGAGACAGAGGGTTCGTGCCCACTATAGCCTACTGGCAACCCGTAGCGTTCGCGCAACGTATGCATGACTGAGAGGTTGATATCTTTTTCAGCCGCCGGATAGGTTGACACTGTATGCATCAAAATGATCGGGCACCCTTTCTCTCTTAAAATCTCCACGGCTTTGTCAATATCCTCAAAATTACACATGCCTGTAGAAAGGAATGTAGGCTTGCCTTCCGAGGCCAGCTCAGTGACAAATGGAATATGAGTTACCATGGCAGAGGCGATTTTGTTGTAAGGACAATTGTATTTGCGAAGAAAGTGGAGGCTGGGGATATCCCAGGCCGATGCGAACCATTCAATATCTACCAGCTTACAGTATTCGTCAATTGCGTCGTATTCTGCCTCGCCGAATTCCAAGCCTTCCTTCTGCTCCCGCTGGGTTTGCCCCCACGGACTCTCGCGTGGTTGGACCAGCATCTCTGGGGTATAAACAATATCTATGGTGCGCTTCTGAAATTTAACCGCGTCGCATCCCGCCGCCTTTGCCTGATTGATGAGTTGTTTTGCAATTTCTATATCCCCGTTGTGATTGATGCCTATTTCAGCTATGAAAAACACTCGCCGCGGGATAGGCCACGGCTCAGTCTGAATAAGATCCATGTAGAATTCGAAGTTCTTGGTCATTTTGGCTTCCTCTGATCTGGATTCAGTGCCCCAGGACTCCGTATCATCCACGGATGCGAGCTGTCGCCCACAAGGTGTCTGAATGTCCGGAGCGAATGAGTGACTCGGCGTACGCGGCATTCACCGCCTGCCCGAGGGTATTGCCGTAGTAGCCTTGACCCCCCGGTTGCCCGGTCAACATCCATCGAATGTGGTTGCTGAGATCGTAGCGCTGGACGCCTTCGATATGGGCCTCGTAACCAGCACGTCCGAGAGCGCTGGAGAGCGTATGAGCGGAGAAATAGAACAGGTGGGCCTTTTGGTAATAAAAGTCGAGATACGCGGGTATTTGATAAACACCCACCAGGGCGTCATCCACGTTGGGAACTTCGAGCACGAGCGTTGCAGAAGAACGCAAGATGGGCCGGACTTGTCCAAGGAACCGCAGAGGGCTGGGGACATGTTCCAATACATGAAATGACACGATCAGGTCATACTTGGCTGCACGTTCGCCGATTTCGTTCAAGTCCGAGAATACCCGATGCCCCCCGAGACCTTGGATCCATTTTCGCGAAGCACGATCCGGCTCCACTCCGTCCGCTACGCTTACGTAGGGACGAACGGCGTCGAGGAACGCCCCTGAACCGGCGCCGATTTCAAGCAATTGAATCTGGTCCGTGAGCATAGGCAACAGCCGACGGACACGACTACGGGCTTCGTCCATGTCGGCCTTGAATCGCTCTGAAACAGAAGGTTCATCATAGTCGCGGCGATAGTCGTCAGCATAATAGCCGCTGAGCATCGGCTCATCCGGCATGGGCCACAAGAAGACCAAGTTGCACGACGTGCAACGGCGTATTTCCACTTCCTGAGCCAACCTGACTCCCTTTCGTATGGCGACACTCTGACATGCGCCGCATAGCCTACAGGTCAACATGGGCCCCCTGCCGTCCCGTCCACTTTGCGGAAATGCCATCTCAAGCGTGCAATGACAGCGGAAGATCTCGAATAGCTCTTAAGGGTTATGTCTCCATCGGTGTCGATGACCGAAAAACCCAGCGCGTGTCTCTGACAATCTCCTACGTTGCCCATTTCAGATCCTGGAAAAAGGCCGAATCCTGTGCCGATACTGACCGTGTACCGGCCAACCGGAAGAATCCCCGGAGGCAGTGGAATGACAGCCAAATACTCACCGGCAGGACGCCCCTGCACGAACTCCGGCGACATGTCCGTATCGAAAGAATGATAGATGTCCTCCCCCTCACGACTGACCGAGATGGCACAGTTGGATCCCGAAAGGTACTTGCGAGCTATCAAGCGCACATGGATTTCGAGAGGATCCCACAGCCCGGTGGTGGAAATGAAATTCCCATGAGAATCGGCTACCCAGGCCTCCAAGACCTGAAAGGTGATGTTCGGGTCATCGACAACTCGAAAGTGAGGCAAGGATTCCAGGGGAACAGCCGCCGCCACGTATCTTCTGGTCACCAGTCCGGGAGATCCGTCATCGACAATCGAGCCCTCGTCCAACCGAATGGCTCGGGTGCACAATTTGGTGATGGCTCCCATCCTATGACTGACGAAGAGGACCGTCCTACCCTCACGACCCACCTGGTCCATCTTGTCAAGGCACTTTGCCTGAAAATTCGCGTCCCCCACTGCCAGAACTTCATCCACGACCAGAATATCCGGATCCAGGTGCGCCGCAACTGCGAAGGCGAGACGCACGTACATCCCGCTGGAATACCTCTTCACAGGGGTGTCTATGAATTCTTCGACTCCGGAGAACGCTACGATCTCATCGAATTTCCCCTTCGTTTCACTCATCGTCATCCCAAGGATAGCGCCATTGAGGAACACGTTCTCGCGGCCCGTGAGTTCAGCATGGAAACCCGTCCCAATTTCCAGAAGACTCGCTACCCTACCTCTGATTCTGACTGTTCCTCTTGTGGGAGCTGTAACGCGAGAGATGATTTTGAGAAGAGTGGATTTGCCGGCCCCATTAAGCCCAATAATTCCCAGGACCTCTCCATCTCTTACTTCGAGAGAAACAGCGCTCAGGGCCCAAATCCTGTCACCACGCCGCCCGAGTCTGCCGGGGCTCATTGCAAGCGGAGCATTGGGATCGGGCAATCGCCGGACACGTGCCCACCAACTCTGCAGATCCTTCCTAAGCGCACCGTGGCCCAGAACTCCTAAACGATACTCCTTGCTCAGATTGACTGTCTCGAGAACTGTCGTCATCAGTGGTAGTCCGTTGTGACATGGTTGATGAATGTGCCGGCCACGCGATCATCTCGTAGCCACTTGGTCAACCCCAGTTTGCGACGAGGCCAAAACTGATGGCGCGGCCGACAGTCCTTGAAATCCTGGTGCCCTACAAGCCTCCCGACGGAGCCAAGAGAGATGTCAGCAGTCCGGAGCCGATGGCAACTTTTCATACCGTATCCATGAACGTCCTTTCGATCTTGCTGAAAAGGAGGACGCCAAGGGAGAGTATTGCAAGGGTCACTATCAATCCTGTGAGACACTCCTGGATGGTCACCACACTGGTACCGAGGAAGCCCAGTCTGAAAACCTCGATGATCGAAGAGGCCGGATTCAGTGCATAAATGAATCGCCACCGCTCGGGCACCTGGGACATGGGGTAGATCACCGGACTGGCGTACATCCAGAGGGACACCGCAAAGCCCATCACGTGCGCTACGTCTCGGTACTTGGTGGTCACCGAAGAAACCAAAATGCCAAGCCCCAGCCCGAGCAAGGCCATTTCGAGAACAAGGAAGGGTAGAGATAGTGCGACCGAATTGACGATCACCAGCGAGCCCTTGAAAACGAAATAGCACAGGAAACCGATAAAAACGCAGAACTGGATCAAAAACCGCATCAGGTTGGAGATGACGACCGAAACGGGGACTGCTAGCCTCGGGAAATAGACCTTGCCGAATATTCCCTGGTTGGCCACAAAAGTGTCAGATGTGAGAGAAAAGCAGGTGCTGATGTACCCCCACATCACCGTGCCCGACATGTAAAAAAGGAAATCCGGGATCCCGTCTGTGGGTATCTGTGCGATGCGCCCGAAGACCACAGTCATGACGACAGTAGTAAAGATAGGGCCCAGCACGAACCAGAGAGGCCCGAGAATGGTCTGTTTATACTGGGCAACCAGATCGCGCCTCACAAAGAGCTTGATCAGGTCCCGGTACTTCCACACGCCCGCTATATCGATATCCCACCACCGATGTTGCGGCTGAATGATTGTGGTCCATTCCGGTGGCGTTTTATGGTCTTGCGATGCCGGGCACGGCGAAACAGCCTCGGTAGCAAGCGATTCCATTTTCATGATTTCCTTACGGGGATCGGCTGAAACAGGATCCCCTTGACAACTGGTCCGAGAGGCTTCGAGGGATACATCCACCCGTACTCCCCTTCTATGAAACAGACCTATTCGAGTGGAACAACCACGGGCCGATTCACGTGCGGTGGATGGAATCACTTACGAGAGGTTTCTTAACGATACTCGACGTGGGAATCGCTGCAATGCCTCCGACAGACCGGAAAAAGCCTGAGAACCTTGGGGATCAGGACCGACAGGGGATTGCAAAGCGGAGCCGAATAAATCTTAGCAACGCTTCGCGCCCATTAGTTAACGCTAACTAACTAATATCACAACTTCTTTTACTTGCAGCGAGATCCCCGTATAGGGTCTCCGGAGTTCACTGCGGGGGGAAGCAACCGAGCTTCTGCTGCAACACCTGCCCTGCACACATTTCCGGCAGGGGCTCCATCAGCACCATCACGTCGCAGTCATCAGCGCAATCCTCGATCCGAGCAAACGGGATGCGGTTGCAGTGGGTATGATCTCCCAACTTCTCGACGTAGATGGCTGATACTTGCACACCTTCGGAAATGAGGAACAGAATCGCCGTTTCCGTCAAGGGCGTCCACCCATAGACGGATACTTTCTGAACGCCTTCTCTCGCCAATCCTCTGAGTTTGTCCAGTAATCCATGTCGCACTTCTTCGTACAGCGCGCTCTGCTTCTTGACGAAACTGTAGGCAAGTACCGCCTTCTGGAGCAGCCCCACTGGCGTAATGTGATAGCGTAGTCTCTTGGGATTGGCACCTGAGATCTTGATGTAGCCTTTGACCGCAAGAAGTCGGAGAGCGTAGTTGATTGCTGAAAGGCATCGCCCCGTTCTCTGGGCGATCTCTCGCTGAGTCAGCGATCCGTCGCCTTTTTCGACGGTATCAAGGATCATGTATTGGGTGAGTGGGTCTTCCATTTAGCCAGCCTCTGTTCTGTGTTCAAACAATAAAATACCCAAGACGCCCATTGTTGTCAAGTGCTTTTTCCTGGCAGATACCCCGATAATATTATTACTCATTCGCCAATCTGAGTGCCGTACGAAGAAGGTCCGGATCAATCCTGAACCCATGTTTCATGAGCATGGTTAACAAAGGCTTAACCAATTGGCCTCTTGCAAAACTCTGTAAAACCGTCACCCCGGAGAAAGCCTGGGTCCAGAAGCCCCTGAAAAACCTGGACTCCGGCCTTCAACGGAATGACAGAAAAGAGAGATTCTTCACTGCATTCAGAATGACATGGGGGCGAAAGCAGTGTTGAGTGCTCAATGAACATCATCCTGAGTGGGTGCGTTTCCAGATAGCGTCAGGACACAAATCATAGCCATTTTTCCATACCGGAGCGCCGGACTCGAGGAAAACCTCGCGGAAAAAAGACTCGGTCTTCAGGGGATCAAGCATGGGGGTGTCTTCTTCCAATACATAGCGCATGTCATAAATAATGACCTCATCGTTTTGAAAAACGCATTCAAGCTGATAATTATCTAACGCCTTCACTCGCTTCAGTTTAATCATTGTCGCTTGTATCTTGTTCAATGGTCGATTGTAGAAAATACACCATCTCTACCTTGATACTCTGCATGAAAGCGCGGTGGGTAATGGTCATCGAAATTCAACGTATCCCAAATCATGACCATGTCTACGCCAAGATACTCATGAGCCAAAATGTTCCGCATTCCACTAATCTGCCTCCATGGCATTTCGGGTACAATTTCATTCAAATCCGCCATGCCGAAATCTTTAAGCGCCTGGCCTATAACCTCGAGATTTCTAATCACGGCATCCTGATACTGGAGCCCTGGATCATCTGGATGCGCGAGGCCATTGGGTGTGCCTCGATGGCGGAGCGGTTGTGGGCGCGGATAGCGGGAGCGAATCCCGCCATGAAGGGGTCTTCCCTGATAGGCATCTACCGCATCGGTTGGGAAGATTTCCCAGAAGCGCCTCTGAAGGGCTTCATCATCCGGATGGGGCTGGCAGGCGCCTTTTGATCCAGAACGACAAAAGAAAGATTCTCAATTTCCAGAATCTCCTTCCTGACTTCACAGGCCAGATCTTCCGAGCCCGTCCGGCGTCTTATGGCAGCTACAACCTCAACAAGAACTGAGTAAGGCATAATCGCAATACTCTCCCCCGATAAAATGGATTCCCAAATTTTCAGGGCCTCTTGATGCCTGGTTTCCTTTTCCAGAAGGGAGGCGATGATGACGGAGCTGTCGATAGTCAACTTTCTCATCAGCTTTTATCCCTCTGAAGCCTGATCTCGTCAATCGCGGATAGATGATCCCAGCGTTCCGACACTTTCTTTGTAAGCAAATTCCATTGATGGCGTTTACCGGCAGGCCTATCGGCCTGCTTTACCTTCTGCAAAATCACATCTCTTTTAATATCGTGAATCACATTAACAAGCTGGTCCACTCGCTGCTCGATTATGCCGGGCATTGTCAATCCTCCCTTTTATTCTTTCAACAATTTATGATTTGGAACCACGAGCTTCTTGGCTTCTCTTCCAAGCCCAAAACCGGGCGTTGTGCCGATTCCCGAGAAGATCTTGAATACAAACTGTGTGATGCGCTTGGTTCTCCGGCTCCTTCTCAAAGATTGCCATAAAATGGAATATCTGTCTTTCCATATATTCATCCTCATATCAATCATCCCGGACACCGATCCGGGATCCAGGTTCCCCGGGCGTTGCCCGGGGCCAGAAATGGGCTGCCCCGCCGAGGCGTAAGATGGATTCACATTCCCACGGGAATGACATTCATCATTCAACACTCAACATTGCCCCTGTCTTCTCTTCCCCATCTCCTATCTCACAACTTCCATCTCCCATTAGATCTTCCATTTCCAGGCTTTTAGCCCCCTAGTGAAGCTCAGTCCGTCACATCCTCAGCATCGCTGTACACTTCGATGCCCAGATTTTGGGCTACCTGCATCGCTTTTGCATCCACCATGGGCGATACCGCGATCAACCGGTCTGCTTTGCACTGGTGGCGCTTTTCGTACCAACGGGCCTTGCGTTCAAAAATGTACATCTCAGATTTGCTCATGGAGGATTTCAGTTCCAGAATCAGCAGGGTGCCGTTTCGGATGACGATGTCCAGTTCGATCTGATCAGGGCGGCCAAAGACTTCACCGCTGTCGTCAAATTCGTTGATGTTGACAACCTGAACCCCAAAAAAACCTCGGAGGATGCCGGCCAGGGCATTACGGAACGACCGTTCGGAAGACAAGCCCCAACGAGCGCCCAAGGCGCCTACCGTGCGGTCATGGCGCTTAACCATGGCCATGATTTCTTCGTGGACCCTGTTGAACTCCTGTCGGTTCTCTTCCCATTTTTTGCTCTGTTCTTCCCACTTGCGGTCGGATTCCGCCTTCGATTCTTCCCACTTGCGCTCATTGGCCTCACGATCGCGGCGCAACTCGTCCAGCAACCGATCAAAGCGCGACTCTGTCTGCTGCTTGTCAGCGAAATCCCCCCGCAGCATACGCGCCAAACTCAGTCGAAAACCAGCATCTTCTTCAATCCATTGAGGCAGGCGCTCTAAAATTTCCTGTTTGACTTCATCCGGGATCATGATTTTTCTCCCTTGATAGCGGGCCTGAATGTGCGGAATATGATGAACGGAATGACGGGGGGTATTACATGGGCCGATCGGGCGACGCATGCGTCTCCCCTACAATTTGACCGACGGCGAAATACTTGGGGAAATAACGAGACGAAATCTGCACCGTCTTTTCGTTCATCTCAGATCCAATTGGAAACAAATGGCATTGATGACATCCCGTCGCACACTCTCCTCGACCAGTTCCCCAAGATCCTGTTCCAGACGACTCTTATCCAGAGTGCGGATTTGGTAGCAAAGGGCGATCGAGTCCAATCGCAGACCTGCAGTACCTGCTGGCAACAAAACTTCATTCGGGTAAATAACTCGCTCGGCAGATTTTAGCGAAGTCAGAGGAATCACATTGACCACGGGCAACATTTGATTAATTAGCTCCCTGCTGATAACCAGAACCGGGCGCATGCCCGACTGTTCTGATCCTTTGGTAGGCTCGAGCGAAGCAAGGAAAATACGCCATTGGTAAGTCATTGGGCTTGTTCCCACCACTGTGCGTCTGTTCCGTCGAAGGCGTCCATTGTTTCGCGCAAATCGGTCATGAATAGCGCATCATTAGCTGCATGTGCCATTTGTGCGAGTTTTTCCACTTTATCAGAACTCGGCAAGCGTTGCTTGAGAGTCTCCTCTATCAATGCAAATTCTTCCAAGGGTAAAATGACGCCAACTGGATTGCCTTCCGCATCTGTGATAAATTGCCGTTTCAGTACTGTCGCATCCACCTTTTCGCTCCCTTCTCGTTGTGTTATCAGTGCACGGAAATACGGGTCAATCGGGCGACGCATGCGTCTCCCCTACAATTTCCCTATTCAACATTCTCTGCGCCATCTCTCCTCTTCCCAAACTTCTATCTCCCAACTTCCATCTTCTATCTCCAATTACGGGGAGAGATTCTTCACTTCGTTCAGAATGACATGGGGGCGAAAGCAGTGTTGCGTGCTCAATGAAAATCATCCTGGGTGGGTGCGTTTCCAGATAGCGTCAGGGCACAAATCATAGCCATTTTTCCATACCGGAGCGCCGGACTCGAGGAAAACCTCGCGGAAAAAAGACTCGGTTTTCAGGGGATCAAGCATGGGGGTATCTTGTTCCAATACATAGCGCATGTCATAAATAACGACCTCATCGTTTTGAAAAACGCATTCGAGCTGCTAATTATCTAATGCCTTCACTCGCTTCAGTTTAATCATTCCACTAATCTGCCTCCATGGCATTTCGGGTACAATTTCATTTAAATCCGCCATGCCGAAATCTTTTAGCGCTTGGCCTATAATCTCGAGATTTCTAATCAGCGATAAATATCGAACGATCCTTCACAAGGGCACGGCTTCCTGAAGGATACGATGCCGCATGAACTTGTTTAATGCCCTGCTACTTACCACATCAACCCTACACCCCAGCCTTTCCGACAATTCCTCGATCATCCCGATTTGATCCCAAAGTGTAGAACCGGGCTTGAAGTCAACCAGAAGGTCAATATCACCGCCTTCATGATCATCACCACGCACAGCCGACCCGAATAAACGGATATTTGTTGCCTGGTAACGACTTGCAATGGACTCGATAACGGTTTTCTGTTGCAGTATGTGGTCTTTTAATTGGGCCATTTCATGACCTCTGAAATAAAATTTCACTGAACAATCTGATGAGAGTAGGCGCAGCAATCCGCACCCAAGGTTTCTGTGTCAACAAAGGACGGGGCATCAAAGCGACGCTGTTCGCCGTTTTCGAACTCGAGATCAAGCTGGAAATCAGGCCGCACTTTCACCGAAACAACATCAAGCAACATAGATCACCTCACTGCAAGGGTGCGATTCGGAAAGGCTCCTCGCCATTGACCGCCAGGTCCCAATCCACCATCAAATACCGATCCGTCCTCGATGGCTATTGCTGCCTCATCAGCCTGATATCGCACATGGATATGCGGAATATAATGGCGGCGATTGAACCAGCAGTCTGCGAACTTATAGTTGTATCCGCATTGGTCTGGTGAATCATTTTTCTACAAAATCCTCAAGTACCACAACCTTTATTTCTGTCACCTTCTTCAAGTCGGAATCATTGGTCAAGAACGTATCAGCACCATATAGGATCCCGACGGCAATCTGGATTGCATTGTGTTCAGATATTTCGGATCCTTTTCAATGAAATAGATAAATGGAGCACTGTCAATACAAATCCTTGATCCTCTCAATTCATCGATTAATCCCATGACCTTCTCTCCTGCTGAACATACCACTGGGCATCGATGTCTTTCCATAAATCCGCACCGAGTCCCTCAAGCTCCATAATGCTGCTCTTCCTTCGTTTGCCGATTGATTTTTTGAGCCCGGCGGATATGATCTGCAAGAGAGTCAACTGTTCTTCCACATTTAAGAATTCAATTCCTTTAACATAATCATTATAGGATATTGATGTCTTTCTTGTTCTCATGTTGTCCTACTCTTTCATTCGTATCAATGACGCTCGACCGATTTTTCCCTATGTATAGGTATTGACAGGGTCGCCATGACCTCTGAAATAAAATTTCTCCCGGCCCGTCAACTCTGGGTGAAATCCCGTCCCCACCTCCAAGAGGCTCGCAACCCTTCCCTTGATTGTAATCCTCCCGGCAGATGGTTCGGTGATCCGGGACAACACCTTCGAGGTATTTTTTTGCCGAAATTCTCAGCCTTTATGACGGTATCGCTCATCGCTCACCTGTGAAGGAAGTTGGAAGATAGGAGATGGGAGATGTACGCCGTTGACACGGCGTAGAAGATGGAAGTTGGAAGTTGGGAGATTGGGAAGACACACAGATTAAAATCCTTTCCGGCGGTGGGTGGATTGGATGAGGCCGGTCAGAAGTCTGCCTGTTTGGATCACGAGATCACGAAGTTTACCAGCCGTTTCCACCAAGCCGCCGTAATTATCGGCAACCACGTACAAGAGGGAACGAACCTTGCCGCATGAAGAACGACTCATGTTGTAAAACTGGATTTTCTCCTGCACATGTATCGGCTCGAAACCCTCAGCAATGTTGCTCATAATCCACCGATTAATCTCCATTGCAATGGGGTACCACGAGGATGAGGTATATCGCAAAGGGCGAAGCATTTTTCACAGACCAAGCCTGTTGCGACTCTTTTCCTTGACATTCTCGACCAATGACTGATCGATTCTTCATTTCATCCTGTCATGTGTTGCGCGAAGTTGTCAACGTTGATAAGGTGTGCGCCATCATTTCATCGCATACCTTCTCCTAAATGATGCGCAAGACGAGCAATCAATGCAGTGTTGTAATGTATTCCCTGTTGCCGCATATCCATTGCAGCGTTCTGAAAGGACGGGATCAGGCCAAGAGATTTTGCCTTGGCAAGTACGCCCAATGTGCCGATAACATTCAATCCAAGGTACTCAGCCACGCGCCTCCCGATGCGTTCATCAATAATCACCATGTTGGCGGAGTGCTTCATCGCAAGAATAATGGTCTGCTTTTCTCCATTATCCAACTCAAATAAAACCGGCAATGCAGACGTCTCATCATCAGCGATGGGAACAATCCACTCCAGTGCTTTCAGATCGGGTATAAGGATTCGTCCCCCTTCGGCACATTCGGCGATAACGGCTTCTGCAACGTAGATTCTGCCGAATATCTGTGGCAAAAGACCTAACCTGTCGATGCTTGCCAGTGCGATAAACGGTGTAGTGTTTGAGTAAACATTCATAGCAGGGAAATCTCTCTATCAAAGTCATCTTTGTTATTTTCAAGAAGGCTTGCGCCGCCTTCTTTCATCGCCTTGAGCAGAAAGTAGGCGCGAGATATGCCTAACCAGCGTGCCGCCATGCCTGAAGATAGTTTCCCATCACGGAATAGGGCCATGGCAGCCTCCTGCCTAACCAGACTAGCGAATTGTTCAGCGTCGAGGTGCAAACCGAGCAGAATCTCCTGCGGACACTGAATTTCAATGATGTTGTGCATTGTTAAAATCCTCCATAAAAGAGTTCTGGCTGGCTTTACTTTTTTCAAATAGTCTGGAATGTCTTGCCTTAACGTCCATTGTGTTATGCAATTCGGCTTCCTCGGTGTCTTCAAGCCAGGCCGGGAAAAGCTTCCTGCCTTTTGCGTCTCCAGAAGCCATGACGTCCAAAATTTTCTTGCGCCGCCGGATCTCCACTATAGTTTCGCCGTTCCTGAATGCCTGACGCCGCGCTCATAGTACGGCGGACACTGAGACCCACCCTACAGATTTCAACACCAAACACTACACATTTCCCCGATCTTCCCTGTATTCTCTCCCCCATCTCCCATTAGATCTTCCATCTTCCCTGTTATTTCGACCTTTGAGAGAAATCTATTCCGGACGGGGAAAGATCCCTCGTCGCTGCGCTCGCTCGAGATGACAACTACCCAAACCCCCATGGCATAACAATAGAACGAATATCAGATTTTTCGATAGGCTTCTGTCGTGATCGCCTTTTCCATGCCTGAGAAAAGAACAGCCGTCGGCTGCCGGCATGAGCAGAAGTTCCCTGGGCTTGAGGGATGGAATGTTTTTAGGCATGAACCGCCCGGAGTTCGTATGTTTCTAATGTAGGTTCTATCCCATCTACAGATAGGAATTCGTGCAATTCATTGATGGCAATGGGCACAGTAAAAAGTGATGCATCGTCAGAGAACGCCAATTGCAGAGATGCGACAGCCTCACTCATTTTTACAAGCGCTTCCTCTTCTGTTGCCCCTTGGCTGACAACACCATTTTCCAGGCACAATGCTACCCAGTAGTCACCGCTTCTTCTTAAAATAGTGGTGAGAAATGACATCTTTCAACCTCGTTGATTACTATTAAACTACGATTCCGCATTCCACTAATCTGCCTCCATGGCATTTCGGGCACAATTTCATTCAAATCCGCCATGCCGAAATCTTTAAGCGCCTGGCCTATAACCTCGAGATTTCTAATCACGGCATCCTGATACTGGAGCCCTGGATCATCTGGATGCGCGAGGCCATTGGGTGTGCCTCGATGGCGGAGCGGTTGTGGGCGCGGATATCGAGAGGCCCCCGGCACCTTGACTTCCCTCACGACAGCGGCAATGAATCGTCGTAGAGCGTTTCCGGGGCGATATCGACTTCACCCGGCCAGACAACGGTCCCATATTCCACACGAGCCAATTCAAACACAGCCGGCGCAGCAATCCGCACCCAAGGTTTCTGTGTCAACAAAGGACGGGCATCAAAACGACGCTGTTCGCCGTTTTCGAACTCGAGATCAAGCTGGAAATCAGGCCGCACTTTCACCGAAACAACATCAAGCAACATAGATCACCTCACTGCAAGGGTGCGATTCGGAAAGGCTCCTCGCCATTGACGGCCAACTCCCAATCCACCATCAATTCTTTGTGAATTTCAATCCAGGCATGCACCATCAAACACGGAACCATCCTCGATAGCAATCGCAGCCTCTTCGCATTGATAGCGGGCGTGAATGTGCGGCAAATGATGAACGGAATGACGGGGGGGTCGTACATGGGCCGATCGGGCGACGCATGCGTCGCGCCGTACAATCGGCAGGCAAGATGCCTACCCTACTGGCCCTTTTCTTCTCTGCCCCATCTCCTATCTCCTATCTCCCAACTTCTATCTTCCATCTTCCATCATATGACGTCCGGCGGGCACAAAGGCCGGGTTACTGATTGCACCATGGATAGCTTCCCGTCCAAGTCGAGATTAACCGTGGATTCATACCAGATCTAGTTCACGCAACACATCCAGGACTTTTGGCAGAGGAACTTGCCACAACCACTCGACCTTCAGCCATAAGCCGGGCATCGTTAACGAGTGATATACGCCGCTCTCACCACCATGAACCAGACGATAACGCCCTGCTATGGACTGATAGAACTCAGCCTGTCGGCGCAATGGGTCAATCAGCCAATATTCCTGTATACCGGCATCTTCATATTCATAAAATTTTTCGCCTCGGTCTCTACCGGCGCTTTCAGGTGAAATGATCTCCACCACCAAATCGGCAGGGCCATCCAGAAAAGTATCTTTCAACCTGTCCAAATGAGTCTTCCCCACAAAGAGCAAGTCAGGCTCACGGCCGTGGTGCAGCTTCATCTGAAATGGTGAGGGACGTATAACCCCAAGATCATAAGATTCACTAAAAACGCTCAAGACCGACACCAAGAACCGTACTATATCCTGATGCCTGTCACCCGCAGGGCTGGTCATTACCAATTCTCCATGAACCCATTCGGCCGAGGTATCTTCGTCGAGTCGATCCAGAAACTCTGTGTAGGTCATCTTGGCCCTTCTTGACACACCCAGAAGCGATTCTAATTGATCCACTTGTCCGATGAGCCGTGGTTCGACCACATTTGTTTCGCTTGTTTCTGTCTGTGGTTCCGTAATCATCGTGTTCTCAGTATTTCCAATCCCCCCAGGACAAGTCTTTTTCAAACAGTGTCGGATTTGTCAGGGGCCACTCCATTTTTCAACGGAATGACGGGACTGCGGTCACCGAAGGCCGGTTCTAAACATAGGCTTGTCCACGCTGTACTATGACAACGATCGAGTCTCTTTGCGAGTTTGTCGTCAGCCTTCTCATAAAAAGAACGGGCAGCCGGTGATAAACGGAGGTCATAGGTCACGCCGAATGTCCTCGAATCTCAGTGATCCCTCGGTTTCAAGATCTCTCACGGCCTCAGAAAACAATGATTCAAAGTCAGCAATGCGCAACAACTCTTCAGTAGCCTCGTTCGATTCTCTTTCTTCAAGATAGGACACGAAATCAGAGGCGACCCTCAATCTATCCGGGGAAAGATTACGCAACCGTCGCTGAATATTCTCTAGGTCCGTCGCTGTATCGCTTTTTACACGCATGAATTCCCTCACATAATCCTGGAGGCACAGACGTTCCACCGCTATCGGCGAGCACCGAGGCCGACCCTACCTGGATTCAGTTTTTCAACGGAATGACGAGGAATGCAGGCGCACGCCTATCGGGCGACGCATGCGTCAAGCCGTACAATCGGCAGGCAAGATGCCTACCCTACTGGCCCTTTTCTTCTCTTCCCCATCTCCTATCTTCTATCTCCCTTCTCCCTACTTCTATCTTCCCTTATCATTCAACATTAAACATTTCCCCGATCTTCCCTGTATTCTCTCCCCTATCTTCTATCTCCCATCTCCCATCTCCCATTGGATCTTCCATCTTCCGTGTGAACCGGTCAAAACCTTGTTGAAGTGAATGGGCAAAGTATAGATTGAAACATTATCTCCTTTTTTCGGGACACCCACAAGAATCGTTTTGCCATCCGGATGGGTCAGGTCGTCAGCTAACTCGATCACGGATAAACCTCTGATCCAACCAAGTGGGCGAGAGCTTTGCCGAACCCCTCAAATCGTCATACCGGGCTTGGCGCCGTGTTTCGGTCTGATCGGGGATCAGACCCACAATTTCCACCTCAGTCACAGAGTTTGCCCCACAGATAACTAATGGGGCTAACGGTTCTATTTTCCTACAAGTTACCGCGGTATGAGGGGTTGCGCGATGCGCGGGTTATGGGTGAGGGGTCAGGTCTTGCCAGTGAGCTGACCCTGCCATGAGTCTATCGAAGGGTACCATGGCGCTTTTCACAACAATCCCTTGTTCTTCAGAATGTCCAGATAGTCCTCATATGCCAGAGGGCACGCGACCAAATCCCTAAAGTCCTTCTCAGACAGCTTCAACTGACCGCGGATTTTATGCATGATCTTGCCGGGCAGGTCGCCTTTCCCATGAGAATAATGAACTCTGAGAATTTTTTTGTCGCTGACGGTCAGCCATCCATAATTATGTCCCGTCGAACGAACTTGCAACGATAACTTATTAAATATTCTCTCGATGTCAACTTTTTTCATGGATCGTTATCACGGAGTCAAGATAGCCTAGCCATTTTTCAGGTAAGATTCCCAGGTTGTCCCGATTTGCCTTTAGATCTTCATAGAGCGTAATAATCTCTTCACACAGACTATTGATGGCCTCAAATTCGGTGTCGGCACAGGCAAAGGCTTCAATGTCGTCAAGGGAGGCAATGACGGTGTCTTCATCGGTTTCAATTGAGATGTAAATCGGCTGGTTTAGTGTATAGCCCGATTTTTTCAACGAATTTATCGGCACTATACGACAGCGGCTTTCAACTGCTTTGATGAGATTCTTGGAGAAATCCCGGTACTGTTCATTCGTCAAAATTTCCGTTTGCATGGCAACACCTCCTTAGTATTAAGGGTCTGGTCACCCTCACCTGATACCGCTCCGCCTTCTGAGTTACATTAGGGCAAACTGCACAATTAAAATGGTGTATATTTAAAAAAGTTTTTTCCTCTGACATGTATGTTTAATTAAAACTACTTTACGACACCGCCGGCAAAAAAGAGTTCTGGCCGGCTTTACTTTTTTCAAATAGTCGATAAGAATATCCGTGTATACTAACAGCCTGACTTTTGCCATTCGATAATCTCTTCAAAAGACTCAATAGTACCATGGCTTAATTCATCGCAATTAGTATGCGCCCGGCTTCTCCGCTTCGTACCAGCGAAATGGCTTCATTGATCTTCTCCAAGGAAAATTCGTGGGTAATTAATCCATTTAGGGTCATTTTCCCTGCCTGAATAAGCCGAATATAACGCGGGATATCAATGTGGGGAACACAGCTACCCCCATACGAGCCTTTCAATATCTTGTTGAAGTGAATCGGAAGGGTATAAAGAGACGTTGTCACCTTTGGTCGGAACACCCACGAGGATTGTCTTGCCATCCGGATGGGTCAGGTCGAGACCTTTGCGCAACTCCCGATCATTATAGTGTAACCCAGTCTTCCAGATGCAGGTCAGCCACTCTTTTAAATTCTTTGGTGTTTTTAGTCACCAATATCATGTCGCGTGATCGGGCAAGACCTGCTATGAGAAGGTCATAAGGCCCGATTGATATTCCTTTCATTTCAAGTTGTGCACGAATAACTGCGGCTTCAATAGCAGCAGAACGATCCAGATCAATAATATTCAAGGGCAGAAGGAATTTGTCAAGGGCGTCCTCGGAACTTTGCACAACTACATAAACGCCATTGATGGCTTTTACTGGCTGGAACATCGGCCTGCCTTACCTTCTGTAAAGTCACATCTCTTTTAATATCGTGAATTTCATTAACCAGTTGGTCCAGTCGTTGCTCGATTGTGGCAGGCATTGTCAATCCTCCTTTTAATTATAGTGAAGCAGTATCTCGATGACCGCTTACAATCATCGCAACCTCTATCGCTTCCTCGATTACCCTGTAGAAAACAAGGTAACGCTTTACGGGCAGACAGCGGATCCCTGGTGCCCTGTTGCGACATAATACACATACACGGGGGCCAAGCCCTTTGTAGATGATTGTCGTTCCTCAGTTTCACGAATTGTAATGCCGCTCTTTTCAAGATCAACGGTTAGCCGGTAAATAATTCCTGCTAAATAGTGGCTTCACAGCAGGTTCATTTCAGAAGAGTCTGCTGGATGCTTTCATGCTACCGCCAGCTCTCGCAAAGGAATTTGAATTAGTTTTTTGGGGCTTTCCGTCGAATGAGCCAGCCTCTCCATCTCCTTTACAATTTCTGCCTTAAAGTATTGCTCTCCGCAGATTTGACAGACACCGGTTGGGACATTCTCAATCAGAGCAATTAAATCTTCCCCACAACGGTAGTCCACCGTTATCTTTTTTTCAACGACTTCACCTCTACAAAAATGGCATTTATGATAAACTCTGGTCATACAAATCGCCTCCTCTTTCTGTAATCTTTGTCCCACTTTTCCGGCCGCTTAGAGGGATCATAAACAGTAATGAGCAGCAGTTCTTCGGGTTCAGTTTTTATAGTACACACGGCATGAATAGGTTTTGTCCCGCAAAATCCCAGAACCAGACAGCTTTCTCCTCGGGAATCATCGGGATAGCTCTCGATAATATCACAGACCTTTAGGGCATCCTCCAATTCCCAGACGTAAATCCTGTCAAATTCCCGCTCTTTCTCGGCATGCTTTGAAAACTCATATTTCCCTTGAGAAACAAGTTTTCTTATACTTTGTATATCCAAAATGCTATCCACCGATTAATCTCCATTGCAATGGGGTACCACGAGGATGAGGTATATCGCAAAGGGCGAAGCATTTTTCATAGAGAAAATCTATGAAGCGGTCTGCATTTCGAATGGAGTACGATGCAATATAGAGCCATATGGCCATCAAGTCTTCAATTGCCTGCTCCGTGATTATTAACTTGCATTTTTCACAGACCAAGCCTGTTGCGACCCTTTTCCTTGACATTCTCGACCAATGACTGATCGATTCTTCATTTCACCCTGTCATGTGTTGCGCGAAGTTGTCAACGTTGATAAGGTGTGCGCCATCATTTCATAGCCTCCCTTCTCCTAAATGATGCGCAAGACGAGCAATCAATGCAGTGTTGTAATGTATTCCCTGTTGCCGCATATCCATTGCAGCGTGCTGAAAGACGGGATCAGGCCAAGAGATTTTGCCTTGGCAAGTACGCCTATAGTTTCGCCCTTTTTGCGAATCGGGGTTCGCTTGTGGAGCGAGGCAGGGTGATTTTTGATGTGTTCTCGCGTTTCCCGTGATCGCGCGAAATTCTTTGGTCAAAATGGCTGCGTCGTGCTGCAGCCGGCATGTCTGAGAAGGTAATGTTTTTCTTTCTGAAATTCCAAGGAGTTCTCTGGATGAACAGATCCTTTCCCATCCTGAACTGCGTTACGAACCACACAACCACAAGCGAACAGCTCCAATAGGCAATCATCGGTGCACGGGTTACGGATGTTTCAAGACGACATTGAGGGTCAGCACTACCCAAGAGACTTTTTGTTTCACGATTGGTGATTTCCGTGCTCCATCGATGAGAGTACCTCTTGATAGTTTCTTCGTCCGAAGCTTCTATGTCTGTGTCGAAGAAAGCCACATCAGGGTATGTACCGCAAGGATCGTGGACAAGGACAATTGATAAAGGCTCGTTACCAGCGGTATTGTACCAAATAGCGTCGAACTGATGCACCGACACCATCGTGTCCTGAGCGTAGAGATGGATCAAGATGCAATCCCAGCGGTTCGTCGACCCTCTGAACAACGAAGCGGGTGTGGGAAGGCGTTCACCCTTTTGGCGTGGACAGCCCCTTTTCCCCGTTTGCTCGGCATCCACAAGACCATACAAGGCTGCGTCTTTTCGTAATTTCCCAGTAATGTGAACTCCTTGAGGTCGATTCCGGACGACGATCCGATTGGCATACCCTCCATCT
>Ga0247841_10000301_pt1 | contig 133704 bp, 127 predicted proteins | sample LaCruzMarch2015__2_FD_192410 | JGI IMG/M metagenome (GOLD analysis project Ga0247841, IMG submission 192410) | Freshwater microbial communities from meromictic Lake La Cruz, Castile-La Mancha, Spain - LaCruzMarch2015_18m | ecosystem: Environmental > Aquatic > Freshwater > Lake | place: Spain...
TACTTACACAAAGACCATAGTATGTCGTTATAGCCAGTGCTTTTACGTCTATTTTACTTTCATTCTTTGTTGCATAAAGAAGTGCCTCGTTGTCTTCTTTGGTCTGTGTTCCCTCTATACAAAGAGTGCCTATCTTTAATGCTGCAAGAAGACGATTCTCTGCTAGTACTCCGTGCAATAAAACCTTTCTAGGGTTCTTGTGGACATCAATGTTGTCTTGAAGGTTAGCGTATTTAACTTTTATGTCTTTGTTACTAAATGGGAGCTGGGAATTTATTTGATCTGTGGGATTAGTAACAACTTTATTAAATTCTTGTGGATATAAATTAAAGCAAAAACAAAAGCAAAAAGAGAGCAATATTAGCAATGAGTATCGTCTGCGCATGATACTGCTTTTAAAGCAAGTTCGATGCCAGGGCGTTTTATCAAATAAATCAGCTGCTTAGACTTTGTCCAGAGCCTAAAAATGTTGGGTTTTTAGACACATATTAGTAATATTAACAGTAATACAGATATGTGGTGGTTAAAGAACAGTTATTTAATCGCGTTTACGATTCTATCTTTTAAATTCAAAACATCATTATCTTGTTGTTGCTCATGTTTGGCATGATTGGTTGTATAGTATAAGCAGTGGTCTAGGCAACAATATAATGCTATGTAGCATAGGTTGACAAAAATTTTTTACGCCCGTAGATTTTTCGCACGGAGAGGTGACCGAGAGGCCGAAGGTGCGCGCCTCGAAAGCGCGTGTGCTCGTAAGGGTACCCAGGGTTCGACTCCCTGCCTCTCCGCCAGAAAAATAACCAATGAGCAATAAATCCTGGCTTTATAACTCAAAAAATGCTATATTTTGAGCTATAAAAAGGAGATTTATAACTCATGAACAATAATAAAAAGTGGAACTGGGAACAAAAAGACTGGCCAAATTTTAGCTATGACGAACAAAAACTAAAATCATTAGAGATTCAATTTATATATGATTCAGGCGTTTTACTTGGAGCATACAAACATATAAACGATGATGAAAGGACCTCGTTAACGATTGAGATAATGAGCGATGAAGCTTTAAAAACTTCTGAAATAGAAGGAGAAATATTAGACAGGGAAAGTATTCAGTCATCAATCCGCAGAAATTTTGGATTAAGCACTATCAACAGAAAAGTTAGTCCAGCAGAAAATGGAATAACGGAAATGATGGTCGACCTATATAATAATTTTAATAAACCTTTAACTCATAAAATGTTGTTTAATTGGCACTCAATGCTGATGAATGGTCGCAGAGATATTAAAGATATTGGACGATATAGGACGGGTAATGCCCCGATGCTGGTGGTATCAGGCACTATTGATTCTCCTAAAATACATTTTCAAGCTCCAGGGTCAAAACGTTTAAAAACGGAAATGAAAAATTTTATTGAATGGTTTAATAGAACTGCTCTAGGTGGTTCGGAGCCATTGTCTACGTTAACAAGGGCGAGTATTGCTCATTTATTTTTTGTAAGCATTCATCCTTTTGAAGACGGTAACGGACGTATAGCGAGAGCTTTATCTATCAAGGCAATATCGCAATCGATAAATAGCCCTATGCTAATAGCCTTATCGCAAACTATCCAAAACAACAAAAAAGAATATTACAGCATGCTTCAAAAAAGTAACAGGAATAATCAAATAGATGATTGGAATAATTATTTTGCGCAAACTATCATCACTGCACAGCGATATAGCCTGATGCTGATAGATTTTTTAATACAGAAAGCTAAATTTTATGATGTGCACAAAAATAATATGAATGAACGTCAATTAAAGGTTGTTTCACGTATATTCAAAGAGGGGGTAAACGGGTTTAAAGGAGGATTAAGTGCAGAAAAATACATCCGCATTACTTCTACCTCCAGAGCTACGGCGACTCGTGATCTAAGTGATCTAGTTAGCAAAAAGATACTAATCCAAACAGGTTCTTTAAAAAGTACTCGCTACTATTTGAATTTAAAGGATGCGAGGATGCTGTTAAAAATTATCAGATGATGAGACAAAGAAAAAGGTAGTCTGGTCAAATGATACTTGTAGTAATTTTTCGTTATTGATCCAATATAAAATGCCCGTTTGAACGCCGGTACGGTCCTTGCTTAACATACAACAGCTTACTTAAATTCAAGGGAGGTTGTATGAAACGCTTTTTTTTCTTTTTGTTTGGAGTATTTTTTAGTGTGAGTTTGTCGGCGAGTAGTACTCTTTTAATGCGAGCTGCCTACAACAATGATACCGCAAAGGTCGCCAAAATATTAGGAGAGGGTAATGTTAACATCAATACTAGGGATCAGCATGGAAAGACTGCTCTAATGCATGCCGCCTGCAATGATTCCAAAGACGTCGCTGAGTTTTTACTGATGAATGGCGCCGACGTTAATGCAGCAGATCGTGATGAAATAACTTCTTTAATGTACGCGTCGGAAAATGATTCCATAGAGACCATGAAAATATTACTTTTGCACGGTGCTCAAGTCAAAACACAGGATTTATATGGAATGGATGCTCTGATGTATGCGTCTTGGGCAAATTCTAAAGATGCTGTAGAACTCTTGTTATTAAACGGCGCAGAAATTAATGCAGTTGATGTTGATGGTCTTACCTCTATAATGTATGCCTCATTGGCAAATTCTAAAGAGGCTGTAGAATTATTACTGGCTAATGGAGCTGACGTCAATATGGTGGACGTATATGGCTACACTGCTGCTAAATATGCTCGTGGTCTTAGCAAAAAATCAAAAGATATAGTTAGGATACTTAAAGCAGAAATACAATAAATGATATTTAACTCAGGATATTAATTTTTTATTTTTGTTATGATTCCTAGTTTTTTGCATGCTGAATAACATTGGTCACTGGAAACTATTTTATTAAACAGCAGTGTTCGTTCCTTATAGCTTTTTTTAAATTTTACATTGTCTTTTTGGGATTGAGATTCTTGCCCTATTAATCTGTTAAATTTAGCTTTTGCATTACTATCTGTGCAGAGATAACCTTTAAACCCATTTTCATTAATAAAATCGTATGCAAATGCAGAATATTTGTTTTGCAAAATCGGATAAAGAACCAGGGCAAAAAAATTGCTGTCTAATTGCTCGGCATGTAAGTTTTGTGTTATTAGATCGTTAATTAAGTCGTTAGTTGTTATTAATTGTTGTAATGTTAGTTGGTTTAACGTACTCATTACAGGTTTTGTTGGAGTTACGTCATTATAGGTACAGCTTCCGTCATATATGTTTTCTGAATAAGTATTTCCTTTTTTGTTTTCTCCCAGCCACGTTTTTACATAACAAAGGTTGTATGCATTATTTCCTGCTTTTGTTTTAAGATCGATTGCACAGGTATCATTACTTTTTTTATTAATCTGATCGTAGCCTTCCATACCTACGAATTTAGAACATATATTTTCCTGTTCATTTACTTTTATCCCAAAAAGGCCTTCGTAGGAAAAAACATATGCATCGTAATCAGTTATGCGAACCATTTCTTTTGCAGCGTCGTTACCCCATTTCTGCAGATTTTGTCTGAGATCAGAAAAAGTTTCCTGCCCAACAAACAAGGTGTTGTTTAGGTCTTGAGCCTGCTCTAGTTCATAATAACAGTCGATATAATCTTTATAAGGCGTATTAGAGGTTGTGTTTGCTTTTGAGGGCAAACTAAATACGGAACATAGGATTACAAAAAATAATTTTTTAAACATATAATGCTCCTATTACTGTCTCTTGTCTCAAGTATATGCTATGAACTAGTGCTAAAAGTCAAGTATATTTTAACATGGTTGTTAAAAATAGGTCTATGATACCAATGTGCCTTCAAAGAGATCCTAATACCAATTTATAATAACCTAGAGATTTAAGTATCAGGCATAGGATTTCCTTTTTGCAGTATATGGGCAAAGGGAGCGGATCATATTCTTAGGTTTGCCGACGTTTAAAACATTCGTTTAACGCGTGTGAGCTACATATGCCGCCAATGACTGCGACCGGAGACAATACTGCAAAAAGGAAATCCTATGCCTGATACTTAACCTTTTGCTTTAGTTTATCTTTGAATGCATATTGGTATGAGTTATGATTTTTGAAGCATTCTCGCGGAGGTATATAAAATGGGGGCTTTGGAACGAATACTTGAGAGTATAAGCAACTATGTCTGGGGAGTTCCACTCCTTGTTGCTCTTTTTGGGACACACATTTTTCTTACTTTTAGACTTGGTTTTATACAAAAATATATTTTTCGTGCGATAAAACTTTCATTTACAAAGACCAACGAAGGTGAAGGAGAGATCAGTCACTTTGGAGCGCTGGTAACTGCATTAGCAGCTACAATTGGAACAGGTAATATTGTCGGTGTTGCAACAGCTGTAGCGGCAGGTGGACCAGGGGCTGTTCTTTGGATGTGGTTAACAGGTGTTTTTGGTATAGCGACTAAATATGCAGAAGCAGTGCTATCTGTTAAATATAGAGTTATAGGAAAGAATGGTGTTGTTGCCGGTGGTCCTATGTATGTTCTCGAAAGAGGACTAAAAATGAAGTGGCTGGCTATTCTGTTCGCTGTGTTTACTGCTGTGGCAGCTTTTGGAATAGGCAACATGGTGCAGGCTAATTCTATTTCTATGATGGCAAAAGCTACTTTTAATGTTTCTCCATGGATAAGCGGTATCATAATGACCGTATTTACCGCCGTAGTCATTCTTGGTGGTATTAAATCCATTGCAAAAGTCTGTGAATATTTAGTTCCGTTCATGGCGATATTCTATGTTTTAGGTTGTTTGATTTTGTTAGTGTCTAGGTACGATACCGTGCTTGATACACTAAAGCTTATTTTATCATCGGCGTTTACAGGACAGGCTGCAATGGGCGGATTTTTAGGAGCGGGGATGAAAGAGGCTGTGCGTTACGGTATTGCCAGAGGCCTTTTTTCTAATGAATCCGGGCTTGGCAGTGCTCCAATAGTAGCTGCTGCAGCCCAAACAAAAGAACCTGTCAGGCAGGCACTTGTTTCCTCCACAGGAACGTTTTGGGATACCGTCGTTGTTTGTGCAATGACAGGAATAGTTGTTGTTAATTCTGGAGCGTGGATAGGTGGACTTAAAGGTGCTGAACTTACAAGCGCAGCTTTTGCAGAAGTTAAATATGTTGGACCAATTATTTTAACTGTAGGGTTGCTAACCTTTGTTTTCTCGACGATACTCGGGTGGTCTTATTATGGTGAAAAAGCTATAGAATATCTTTTCGGTACAGCATCTATAAAACCATATAGGTGGGCGTGGGTCGTTGCTGTAATGGTAGGGTCAGTTGCCTCGTTAAAAATGGTTTGGACTTTTGCAGATATTGCTAACGGTATGATGGCGATTCCTAACCTTATTTCGCTATTATTGTTGAATAAAGTGATCGTGTATGAAACAAAAAAATACTTTAGTAATAATGTCTAGAAATACGTCTATTTGAGTTTTTTCGCGTCTTGTTTTTATTGCGAAAATATAGTACAAAATTATTATGAGCAGGAAAATTATAACCACGGTATATATAACCGAGGAACAGGATCTTGCACTAAAGGAGCTTAACGCAAAACATAAAGTCCCTGTGGCGCAGTACATAAGGGAAGGTATAGACCTTGTATTGGAAAAATATAATGTGAGCTCTTATGGGCAACTTTCGTTTGACGATGTACTAAGAGCTAAAAAAACAAAGATCAATCATCAAGAATAGGAAACCTTTTGTAACATGGAATTAAAGCACATCCGAAATTTTTGCATAATAGCGCATATTGACCACGGTAAATCTACTTTGGCAGACAGGATATTAGAGGCTACGGGTACTGTTACAAAAAGAGAAATGCGAGCCCAGTATCTTGATAATATGGAGCTGGAAAGAGAACGTGGTATTACCATAAAAGCACAAACAGTAAGAATATATTATGAGTGCAAGGACGGTAATCGTTATCAACTTAATTTAATAGATACCCCGGGGCATGTGGATTTTTCTTACGAAGTCTCCAGAAGCATGGGTGCCTGCGAAGGTGCCTTGCTGATAGTTGATGCAAGCCAGGGTGTAGAAGCACAAACTATTGCGAACGCTTTTATTGCATCAGACAGCGGACTGGAAATAATCCCGGTCCTTAATAAGATAGATCTTCCCGTCGCTAACATAGAAAAAGCAAAAGAAGAGATAGAAGAAATAATCGGGATAGATGCAAGAGCCGCAGTACCTATATCTGCAAAAACAGGAAAAGGAGTTGATGATCTTTTAGAAGAGATAGTTCATCTTGTGCCGGCACCGCACGGTGATGAGACAGCACCTCTAAAGGCCCTTATATTTGACAGTTGGTTTGATACATATCTTGGAGTTATAACGCTGGTTCGCGTAAAAGATGGTGTGTTGAAAACAGGGATGAAGATAAAACTTTGTGCTACCGGACATACTTTTGAGGTTGCCAAGGTCGGTGTTTTTTCCCCTAAGGCAGTTTATTTAAATGAATTAAAGGCCGGTGAGGTTGGTTTTATAGCAGCTGGAATGAAAGAAGTTTCAGAAGCGAACATAGGCGATACAATAACTGATTACAATAATCCTACGACGGATCCTTTCCCGGGTTTTAAGCCGATAAAGCAAATGGTATTCTGTGGTTTTTATCCAGTGGAAGCAACAGAGTACAATCTTTTAAAGGACTCTTTGGATAAACTTCATTTGAATGATTCTTCTTTTACTTATGCAAAGGATTCTTCCGAGGCGTTAGGTTTTGGTTTTAGATGTGGCTTTCTTGGTCTTTTACACATGGACGTAATTCAGGAAAGACTGGAAAGAGAGTTCAATATAAACATAATAACTACAGCGCCGTCAGTTGTTTATAGATTAGTAATGAAAGATGGTGAATCTTTAGAAATAAATACGCCTTCAAAATTACCTGAACACAATGTTGAGCATATAGAAGAACCGTACATGAGAGTAAGGATACATACACCGTCGGAATTTGTAGGCAACCTTTTAACTCTATGCACAGACAAACGTGGTGTTCAGGTAGATATGATCTGCTACCACAACAACAGAGTTCAGATAATCTATGACCTTCCAATGTCAGAAGTTATGTATGATTTTTATGACACCTTGAAATCAATATCTAAAGGTTATGCGTCAATGGATTATGAAGTTCTTGATTACAGGGTATCTAAACTTGTTAAACTTGATATTTTAATAAATGGTAAGATAGTCGACGCTCTTTCTGTAATAGTGCATGCAGATAATGCTTATTATAGGGGCAGGGAACTTGCCAGCAAACTTCGTCAGGAAATAAAAAGGCAAATGTATGAAGTCGCTATACAGGCAGCAATAGGTTCAAGGATAATAGCCAGAGAATCTGTAAAGGCATTAAGAAAAGACGTTACTGCAAAATGTTATGGTGGAGACGTGTCCAGAAAAAGAAAACTTTTAGACAAGCAGAAGGAAGGAAAAAAGAGGATGAAACGTGTCGGCAACATCGATATACCTCAGGAAGCGTTCCTTGCAGTACTAAAGGTAAAATAATGCGGTATATCGTTTATAAAAAGAACGCACTTCAAAAGATAAAACCTTATATAAAACTAATTATTGCTACAGCGTTGATCATTTGGGTCGTAGGGGCATTTATATTGGATGTTTACAAGATACCAACACAGTCAATGCAGCCTACTTTGCTTCCGGGAGAACATGTTATCGGTCTAAAAATAATTTACGGTATACAGATCCCTTTTACCAATAGTTATATAAGATTTTCTGAGCCTCAGCATGGTGACGTTGTTTCTATTAAGAGACCGGAAGATAATATAATATATATTAAAAGGGTTGTGGCTTTGCCGATGGAATCTGTTGATTTTAGAAAGGGTAATCTTGTTGTTCTTGGACGTAGTCTTAGACGAGATTATGCAACTGGTACTTCTGTATATAAATACATAGATAACGATGTTATATTTACGGAAGATGGTTGGAATAAGAAATATTTTGTGTCCTACAGCAATCAAAAACGAACTGCAGATATGGAAAGGCCTTATGTGTGTGGAGATGGCTACTTTGTTATGGGAGATAACCGAACCAATTCTGTTGATTCAAGAAAATGGGGAGAGATAAAAAGAAAGGACATCCTGGCTAAAGCAGTTTTTATTTTCTTTTCTTTAGATCCGGATACCGGAAAAATACGTTGGGATAGATTTGGTCTTATTTATTAGCAGCAGGCGTTGCTGCTTGCGTTGCAGAAACAACTGCCTTAACTTTTTTACCTTTCAACTTTTTACCTTTTAGTTTTTTTAGTTTCCCTTTTTTAAGATTACTCTTCTTGGTCTTAGCTTTTTTAGTTTTAAGCTTTTTGGATATAGGTTCCTTAAATACTTGTTCTTTGCCTATTTTCTTTGTGGCGGAGATATCGTCTATATCAAATTTGTAAACTTCTTGTATTTGTGATTTGCCGACCTTGTCCGGTTTTCCATCACCATTAGTGTCCACTTCTGTTCTAACGAGTTTTCCGTCTTGGTAGTACTCCCAGTAATCAGTCGTTCCGTTAAAATTAGTATCAGCTTCTTTTTTTACTAGTTCACCGTTGTAATAACGTTTTGTAAGGTCTGGCTTTCCATCAAAGTTAAGGTCCAATTCTTTTTGTATCAATTTACCGGAATCAGCAGAATAGTATCTTACTTCATCGAATTTGCCGTCGAAGTCGTTATCAACAATTATTTTTGTAACTCTTTCTTCTCCCGGTTTTTTATTGTCGTAATAAACAACATAGTCCGTCCTGCCATCGCCATTTATATCAATCTCTTTTTTTGTTAGGAGCTTTTCTCCGTCTGAATTGAATATATAGTATTTTTTTATTTCACTTATACCATCGTTGTTATTGTCTATGGTTTCAACGGTTTCTCTTTCTGCAATAGTTTTTTTGATTGGAGCTGATTCAGGCTCTGGCTCTGGCTCTGGCCCAGCAACAACAGTTGGCTCTGCTGGTTGCGCTGCTTTTTCGTCTTTTACTTTTACAGTATCTTTAGGAGCTTCTTTTGCTGCTGGTGCAGCTTCTTTAGCAGTAGGGTCTTCTTTTGTAGGGGTGGCAACGGCAGCGTCTTTTGGAGTCTCTTTTGGTGCGTCTTTTGCTGCTTCTTTAGATGCATCCTCCTTAGGAGTTTCTTTTCCTTTATCTAACATATCGTTTTCAAGGTCTTTTATAGAAGCATCTACATCTTTTACTGGTTCGGTAGGTACAGGTGCTTCTGCTGTTGTAGCAGGAGCTGTTTTGGGAACAGCTTTAGGTTGTTGTGCTTTTAGAGTTTTTTTAGGGAGTTTTCTTTTGAGAGTTTTAGTTTTATTCGTCGTAGCAGCATCTGCATTTAAACTTAAAGCTATAACTACAGCTAATAATAAACGTATCATCCCAACTCTCCTACCAAAATATTAACCCTAGCTATTAATAAGTTCAATCAATTTTTCCCTTTTAATTTTCGGTAGTTGTTGTAGTAATAAGGGCAAGCAACAAAGGTGGTTTTTATGAAAGTAGGACTAATAGGTAAAAGATCCAGTGGTAAGACGACGCTGTTCGAAGCTTTGTGTGGAACAAATTCCAGCGCTAGTGCGGCTTCTGGACTCGTTAATATTTCTAAGGTTAGGGTTAAGGATGAGAATATAGATACTCTTTCCAGTATTTTTAAACCAAAAAAAACAACTTACGCAGAGTTTGACCTTATTGATTATAACAGGGCGCATGATGCTTCTGATGCTGTTCTTGGCAGCCCTGCTCTTATCGCAAAATACAGAGAACTTGATGCGCTTGTTCTTGTTGCAGGTGTTATAGACGACAACTCAAAGGCTTCCTCTGAATTGGAAGACATTATTTTGGAACTTAACCTTTCGGATATGATGATCCTTGAGGCAAAAATACAGAGAATGAAAAAGGGTCCTTTTGATAAAGCAGAGCTTGCCTTGTATGAAAAGATACTCGCTAAACTTGAATCTAACGAGCCTATGAATTACAAAGATTTTACAAAAGATGAGATGAGATTACTTTCCTGCTTTCAGCTTTTTTGTATCAAGCCGGTAATAGCAGCGATGAACGTTACAGAGGACCTGATGTCTTCTGCATCGGATATAAAAATAAACAGAAAAGGAGTTTCTTTTCTTGCCATATCTGCGGAAATAGAAAAAGAGCTAAGCAGTCTTGGCGAAGCAGAAAGGCAAGAGTTCTTAAAGGACTTAAATCTTAGTGGTGGTATTTCTATTCGTTTTATAAATACACTTTATGCATGTTTGGATCTAATATCTTTTTATACGGTTGGAGAAGATGAAGTACGAGCGTGGAGTATTACCAGGGGTGACACCGCTCTTGCTGCAGCAGGCAAGATACATAGTGATATAGAAAGAGGGTTTATAAGAGCCTCTGTTGTTTCATTTCAAGATTTTATGAAATATGGTGATGAAAAAAAAGCTGCTGCTGCTGGAGTCGTAAGAAGCGAAGGCAAGGAATATGTCGTGTATCCAGGCGACATAATACATTTCAAATTCAACGTGTGAGGTTTTAGTCATGACGGAAAAAACCATTCTTATAACTAATGATGACGGAATATTGTCTGAGGGTGTTTTTGTGCTTAAAAAAGTGCTGGAGCCATTAGGAAGAGTTGTTATCGTTTCTCCCAGCGATGAAAAATCCGGTGCAAGTCATGCGCTTACTATAAGAACCCCTGTTAGAATAAAAGAAATAGAAAAAGATATATATTCGTTAACGGGGTTTCCGGCAGATTGTGTTTATGCAGCAGTTCACGGTCTTTTAAAGGAAAAGCCTGACCTTGTTATCTCTGGAATAAACAAGGGCGCTAATATGGGTGTTGATGTTTATTACAGTGGAACGGTTGCAGGTGTAAGACAAGCAGCAATAGAGGGTGTAAAAGGGTTTTCAATATCAGTTGATATAGGCAAGAACGTAAAAAAGATTAATTGGCAAACAGCAGCTGATTTTTCTTACACGGTTGCAAAAGAAATGCTTGAGAAGGGATATAAAGTAGGTGGTTTTTTAAATATTAATTGTCCTAACGTCGATAAAGAGCACATTAATGGTGTTAGAATAACCAGGATGGGGGACAGACGTTATGTTACAGAAGTCCAATGGGGTAAAGACCCAAGAGGAGATGATTATTGCTGGTTGTGGGGAGATTATACTGCTTTTGGTTCAATAAAGGATTCTGATTGTGATGCTGTGCACGAAGGGTTTATTTCTGTTTGTCCGATGATGTTGGATGCTACGGATTATAATATGATAAATGAACTTAAGGGTTGGAAGTTCTGATAATTGTGGTACTATTAGAGCCTGAATGTTTCGAATATTTATTATAAATATTGTTCTGCTGTTTTCTATGTCCCTGTATGCGGACATAACAAGTGTTTTTACAAAGGCTGAATCTAAATCAGAAGCAGAATCAACATCACAAAACAATACCCGCGCAGGCTCTGTTTTTGGTAAGGCTCCTGGAAAAATAACAACGTCTTCTTCAAGTGAAAGTGAGAAGGCAGAGTCTCCTACTGTTTTTGGAAAGGCAAGAGCTACAGAATCCTCTAGCTCTTCTAGCGGCTCAAAAGCTTCTAGCGTTTTTGGAACGCATAAAGGTTCTGGAGGAGAAGCTCAAGCAAGTAATACAGAAGAAAAAGAGAATAAAGACGGGCATAGCAAAGAAAGGATTTCCGATGACGATAATCCGAGGTCTGCACCAAATTATATGTGGCCTGTAGATGGAGGGAAAATAGTTTCTTTCTATGGATGGAGAAGCAGTAGAAGGTTTCATGATGGGATAGATATAAAGGCAGAATCAGGGACAAAAGTTTTTGCAGCAAAAAGTGGCGAAGTAATTTACAGCGATCATAAGATCCGTGGTTATGGTAACATGGTAGTCGTACGTCACAATGCTGGTTTTAGTACGGTATATGCTCACAATAAGACTAACCTTGTTAGCAAAGGCGACGTTGTTAAACAGGGAGATGTGATAGCTTATGTTGGAAGTACGGGGCATTCTTCTGGTCCTCACTCTCACTTTGAAGTAAGAAAAGGAAGATATAGCAATGATCCTTTAAAGTATTTGAGTTCTCACGACGTAAAAAAGCATTCCGGTGCATATAATAATAGTCCAGATAATCCTTTTTAGGTGGTTGTGATGGTTTCTAAGAATAATGAGAAAGCTGATGTTGGCACGTATATCGTCACTAGATGTTCTAGGTGTGATAACAATATGAATCACGTTGTTGTTGCAAAAGGTGCAGATAATTATGTCGCCCGTGTTAAGTGTTTGGTATGTGGTTCTGAACACAATTATAAACATGAGTCGATTAAAAAAATATCTTCACCAAGAATATCCAAGGTATCTGCTGCCCCAAGGGTAAGTAATTTAAAACTTTTTGAGGAAGCAAAATCCAGCGCTGTTAATAAAGTTCCTGTTGATTATAATATCAGTAATTCCTACGCCAAAGGGATGCTGTTACAACATTTAAATTGGGGAGAAGGGGTCGTGTTCAAGGTCTTTGACGACAAAATAGAAGTCGTTTTTAGGGATTCTATTAGAACGCTGGTCCAAAACAGAAAATGAAAGTATCTGGTTTTACATTTGTTCGTAATGGGCTTATTTACGATTATCCTTTCAGGGAATCAATAAGGTCCGTGTTGCCTCTTGTAGATGAGATGATAGTTAATGTCCCTTTTTCTGATGATAAAACATATGAAGCTGTAATGGATATAGGGTCTCCAAAATTAAAAGTGTTCCAAACGGAATGGGGTGGAGAAGTTCCAACAGGCGGAAGAATACTTTCTTATCACACGAATCTTGCTCTTAAAAAGTGTTCAGGAGACTGGTGCTTTTATATACAGGCGGATGAAGTTATTAATGAGAATGATAACGACAAAATATCAAAAGCGATGACAGATAATATAAAGAACCCAATGGTAAGTGGTCTATTGTTCGACTACTTACATTTTTATGGCTCTTATGATTGTATTGCGACTGCAAGGAACTGGTACAGAAAAGAAATAAGGATAATAAGGAACAAACACGATATTATTTCCTACGCCGATGCTCAAGGTTTTAGATATACAGATGGTTCTAAAGTGGTAGCTGCATACACGGGCGCAAAAATATATCACTATGGCTGGGTACGTCCTATTGATTCAATGAGAGTTAAAACGATTGCAATGGACAGATTGTGGCATGGCGATAAAAAAGACGAAGAAAATAAAAAGTTGGAATATAAAACTAACAAATATGGTTTAAGAAAATACAAGGGAACTCACCCAGCGGTAATGAAAGATAGAATAAAAGCAAAGAACTGGGACTTTGAGTATAGTTCAAGAGTGTCTTCTTACAAAGAATTCAGGTATTGGTTCTCTGATGTTATGGAAAAGATATTCGGGAAAAGATTTTTTGAATATAAAGGTTACAAATGGTAAACTTTGAAATTGTCGTCGTAGATCTAAAATATGCAATGAACATAGGTAGTGTCGCTCGTACGATGAGTTGTATGGGCTTTTCAAGCTTAAGTCTTGTAAGACCGTGTAAAACTTGGAACAGTATGGAGGCTATAAAGTATTCTTTATTTGGAAAGAACGTTCTGGATTCCGCAAAAATTTATGATGATCTTAATGATATAAAGAGTAAAGATTCAATACTGTTTGGTTTTTCAAGGCGTATTGGTAAACGCAGAAGTTTTCCTATTATGTTGACAGAACTTGGGACCTTTATTCAAAAATTTGGTAACAATAAAAAAATCAAACTGGTCTTTGGAGGTGAATCCGCAGGTCTTAGTACCCAGGATTTGATTTTGTGCGACCAGATTGTGACTATAGATAAGGATATAGTTAGTAACTCCCTTAGTCTTCCGTCAGCCGTTGTGGCTGGGCTTTACGAGATTAGACGGTCCCAATCTGTTGGTGCCGCATGCAAAGAAACTGTCAAAACCTCTGGCGCAGACAGCGGCGAGGCAGGCATACTCCTTGAAAGGATAAGAGAACTCTTGATGAAATCAGGGTTTATTGATAATAAAGACAAGAAGCGCGTAATACCTCGGCTTGGAGGGGTGTTAAAAAGACTCTCCCTTGGCGAAATAAGACTTGTACATTCAATGATAAAAAAGTCGAAAGGTGAATGACATGACACTAAAAGAAGATTGGAAAGATCGCTTTTTTACTCCGGAAGAGATAGCGCAAATGGAAGCTGTCTTTAATGAACAGTTCTTTGTTCACTTAAAAAAGGACGAGAATATTTCTTTTGAAGGCTTTTTTAACGACGGTGCCTGTCATGTTACATGCATACTTAAGAATGAGGATGAAAGTTTTTGTTATCCTTTTGAGGCAGCTATATCTTCCAAAGAACATACGGCTCTTGCAGCAAATGATGCGAGGAACCTTTTGCTTGATTTTATAGGGGCTTATTTTGAGGAATTTTTTGCTGATAATAGAGGAACTTACGTGCCTGTAGAATGGGCGACATTCAGGATAGAGGAGATAAACATTCATGCCCGTGGACAGATAATGAATAAAAAGCTTGAAAAACATGCAGAGGGTATATTAAAATCCGCCGGCTTTGATGAAAACGGTGTTTCAACAAAGAAGCGCACAAAAAAAGAGGAGTAAATTTTTATGGCAGACATTATTAGAGTAACAAAATTAAGGGTAGGAAACCTTATAGTTCTTGAGGGAGATCTTTACAGAGTCGCAGCAGTTGAACACAGAACTCCTGGAAAAGGAAACTCCTGCATGCAGACAAAACTAAGGAATTTAAAGAATGGCAACATAAGCGATAAAAGATTTCTATCTAATGAGAACGTAGAAAAAGCCCAGCTTGATGTACACAAAATGGAATTTCTTTACAAAGAAGATAATGGTTACGTTTTTATGAATCTTGAGACTTATGAACAGATGCACTTGAGCGAAGAAGTAATAGGTGATGGCGTCGGTTTTTTATTACCTAACGCAACTGTTATGGTGGAATTTTATAATGACGAACCTGTTGGCATAGAATTTGCGACCAATGTTATTCTTAAAGTAATAGAAACAGAACCTTTTGTTAAAAGAGCTACAGCTTCAGCTCAAACGAAGCCTGCAATATTAGAAACAGGGCTAAGAGTTATAGTGCCTGGTTTTGTATCAGAAGGTGAACTTATAAAGGTAAATACAGAAACATTAGAATATGTATCCAGAGCCGACAGCTACGATGACTAAGATCCTGGATCTTGTTTATAGTATTAGATTCTTTTTGTTATTTTTAAGCACTTTGTTTTTTACATTAATGGCGTTCCTATTCTTTTGGACAAGGTATACATTTCTTAATAAGCTCAACATAGATTATTATTTAATGAGGCTGTGGGGTAGTTCGCTTACTTTTATATATGGTATAAGAAGAGACAGGAATTACATTTCATCAAAAGATGGTAAGCCAGGAGTTTATGTTGCCCCTCACTCAAGTTTTTGGGACATAATTGTTTTAGGTTCGGAACTTAACGGTTTTTTTGTAAGCAAAGCCGAGGTCTTAAAGTGGCCTGTGATCGGTCTTGGAGCAAAATTCGTCAGGACTGTTTTTATAGACAGGGAGAAAGGTGTTTCTGCTCTAAAATCAATGGAACGGTCTGCGGAAAAAATATTTAAGAATGGTAATTCTTTGATAGTGTTCCCAGAAGGTACACGTTCATATGAACACATGCAGCATTTAAAATCAGGTCCATTCCACGTTGCTATGCAAACAGGTTGCCCTATAAAACCTGTTATAATCAAATATGAACCTCGCGAGAGTATCGTGCCAAGAATAAAAGGTAATTTTGTAAAAGAACTTTTTACTCAGGCACAAAAAGTTCGCAATACTAAAGTGATAATAGAAAGATTACCTGATGTATATCCGCATGATTTTAGGTCGGTGGATGAACTTAAAAAGCACGTTCATGATATCATGGATAATAGCTATAACTCCAAGCATCTGTGACCAGTTGCTAACTTAATATTATTTTCCAGGTCTTCTGGTGTCTGTAATCCAAAAAACCGTTTTCTTTCTTTTCCGTTGTTGTCTAAAATTAAATACGTCGGTGTTCCGAATATCCCTTGCTGATAAGCCAAATATTCATATTGGTGATCGTCCAGGTTAACAGTCCTAAACTCTAATATTTTTTTGCCGCAGGCTTTTTCTAACTTTTCTATAACTGGTTTCATTGATTCGCAGTCCTCACAAGAGGAGGAAACAAAGGAAATGAACAATGGTAATTTTGCAGGGATCATTATTTTATCTGTTGGGTTAAGGTTTTCCTGTGTATGCTTGGATAACATTACGACGTTACTGAATAAGTTAATGGCGAATAATAAAATAATAAAACCCAGGAGTTTTTTTACCATATCAAAAAAATATGGACTGTTTTTGTAAAAGTTATTAAGTCGTTTATAAAAGAATACAGAGATTATTAAGGGTGTCGAGATACCTATTCCATATATGAAAAGTTTTATTGCTCCAGATATTACCCCGTGTCCTTCGGCAGAAACGTAAGTTAATATTCCTCCTAGTACAGCTCCAATACATGGTGACCATGTTATAGCAAAAAGAATTCCTATAATAAGTGCGTTCAATAATTCAAATCTTGTTTTAAACTTGTTTGAGTCTATGGAATAACTTTTACCTAACATTGGTATTTGAATTAGATTAAGAAAGTTAAATCCTATTAGCGTAAGTATTACACCTGCGACTATGTTAACTGCAGCCTTATTTGATTGTATGAATGAGCCAAGAACTCCCGCTCCTCCGCCCATCAGTGCAAATATAATGCTAAACCCCAAACAGAACAGTAGTGCTTTATATATAAGTTTACCTGTCCCAGGGAGTATAGAAAAATAAACGGGTATTATAGGAAGTATACAAGGAGATAGAAAACTTAAAATACCGGCAAGGTATATTGATAAATATGTCATGTCGTTAAGTATACATTAAAATAAAAATTGTGACAGCGCTACTTATATAGTCGCTCTTTTTTGTTGGATGCAAAACTGCAATAGCTTTTAATATGTTCTTAATTGTTATTTACACGATGCTTATTTGTGATTTGCATTCCTTTGATAAGCTTGACTCGGTTAATACTATATATGTAGGAGATAGTCTGCGTATAGATGGTTCAAAGATATCAAAGGTTGCTGTTTCCAATAATCGTGTTTTAAAAGTTGCAAAAGAGTCTGGGACAACACTTTTAATAAACGCAAAAAGTAGAGGAAATGCAACGCTTCATATCTGGTACAAAACTACTGGTGAACCGTCAAAGTATAGTTTTGCTGTTATGTCGGCAACTGTTTACAGAAAACTATCAGAAGTAAAAAATGTTCTAAAAGACGTTAAGGGTTTAAAAATATCTGCTGCCGGAGAAAAGATATATATCACAGGGCTTGTAAGTAATCCTGCGGACATGGAGCTTGTTAGTAGGGTGTCGTCGGGAAAGGATGTCGTTAATTATACTCGTCTTTCTGACAACGTAGTTTTTGGTGAGTATAGTCGACTTGCGGATTCTCTTTTTGAGTTAGGTTTGTATGATGTAAATATAAAAAAAGTGGAAAATTCGCTTTTTTTAGATGCTGTTGCAAGAACAAAAAAACAAGTAGAAAATGCAGAATATTATATAAAGAGTAATTATCCTAGTACCCACTATGATATCAAACTTATTCCATATCAAATAGATATAGATGTAAAAATAGTTGAACTTAATTCTTCTGAGAGTAGGAACATGGGGCTTGAACTTCCCTCTGAATATAGCCTTTCTAGAAAAACAATTCTCTCAATACTGGACGTAGACAGTATTTTGCATCTATCAGAAGGCAAGGGGTCTGCAAAAATAGTTTCCAATCCCTCTTTAAGTTCTAACGACGGTGAACTTGCGACTTTCCATGTTGGTGGAGCGATCCCGATAAAGTTAAGCTCAAGATACAGTTCAAGTCTTGATTGGAAGAATTACGGTATTATATTGAATTTTACTCCGAAGGTAATAAATGATGATACGGTCGAACTTAGTATTTCTACGGAATTTAGCAGCATAGATGATAGTGGCTTCTCCGATAATAACAACAATGGCAATACGCCCAGCTTTTTAGTTCGTGAAGTAAAGACTATCGTGACCCTGGATGCAGGAAAAGCAGTCGTTATATCTGGGCTTGTCAGCAAAAATATCTCTAAATCAAACATAGGTCTACCTGCCATATCCAACATTCCTGTACTGTCTGATTTTTTTTCATCCAATGATGACAGTAACCAGTCAACAGAACTTGCCGTCATTGTTACCCCGATGGTCCGTTTTAGATGTGGGGACACATATATAGATAAGGCGCTGGAACGAATGTTGGCAGATATTCTCGCAGAAGAGGTTTAATTGGAAGAGAGTGTCTTAATAGATAAACTACTAGGCAATGAACAATTAGATCTTTCCAGTCATAAATTCAGTGATTGTTTTAATGAAGATGTAAAACAATTATTTTTTGATGAAGAGACATCAGAAATAATGATAAACGGCAGTGGCGCAATATATATAGAAAAAAATGGTAGTATTCACAGAACGGATATTTCTGTCAGCGAGCAACAGATACAAATATTTTTAGATGTTGTTTCCAGATCAAACTCAAGGAACATAGATTTTAACCACCCAATATTCGACGGAAGATTACCAGGCGGATTTAGGTGTAACGTTGTTACTCCCCCGATATCTTTAACAGGCGTCGTTATAACAGTAAGAAAGCACTCTAGCAGGATCTGTACATTCGATGAACTTGTTGCGAGGGAGATGATGACGCATGAGCACGCCTCGTTATTAAAATGCGCAATAGAAAATAAGGAAAATATGATCATCGCAGGAGGTACAGGCACGGGAAAGACCACTCTAGTCAACGTGATGTTTAACAGTCTTTGCAGAAACTCTTTAGATAGGATTATTACGATAGAGGATACTGCCGAACTTAGATTAGATCTTCCACATGTAATAGGTCTTGAATCGCGATTCGCTACGCCTGATTGCCCGGTGGAAGTAGGTATCCGTGATCTTGTTAAAACAGCCTTAAGAATGCGACCAGACAGAATAATAATTGGAGAGGTCAGGGGAGAAGAAGCGTATGATTTTCTTCATGCTATAAATACAGGTCATAAAGGGACTGTTTGTACTATACATGCGAATTCTTGCAGAGATGCTTTAAGGAGGCTGGAAACACTTGCCATACTTGGACATACGAACCTTGATATTTTGGTTCCCAGAAACTGGATTGCATCTAATATAAACATGGTTGCCTATATAGAGCGAGTAGGTAACGAGAGACGATTGAAAGAACTAAAAAAGATTGAGGGTGTAGAGGGGGGTAATTACGTTCTTTGCGATTTAATCCAGTGATGTTATACTTATTGGCAAGGGTTATGATTAAGCTAAATATATTAATACTTGCAACATTTGTTACATTTAATGTTTATTCTCAGGATGATTCTGCGATAGTCGTGGATCAAGAGATAACGGTTGATATGCCACAGGAAGGTAGCAACAATACAACCACGAAAACGACTATAGATTATAAAACTCAAATAGAAATATTAAAGCCAAAACTTGGAGATAAAAAAATACAAGATGTTCAGCGGCCGTGGCTTGCATATGTTAAGACGGTAGAAGGAAAGGTCCTAATTAAAAGACATAATAAAAAAGGAGATATCTTACTTACTTTTCCAGCAGAGAAAAAAGATCTTTTGACTAATGCCGATGTAGTAGACGTTGGCAGTAATGGAAGAATAGAGTTAGAATTTAAGAACGAGGAGCTTGTTAATCTTGGTCCATCTACCATTTTAAGAGTAGAACAAAATAATGCGTATACTCTTTTAGTTGGGAGTTTAAGAATTAGAGCTTCTAAAAATAAGGAGAATAAAGACCTTTTAGTTTATGCACCTAATGTAAATATAGTTTCCACCGAGGGAGTTGATCTTGTAGTAAGGTACGATGACAAATTGAGAACAACAAGCATCGCCTGCTTTGATGGTAATTTGAACGCTAGTGGGATACGAGATAGCAAAGAGCAAAAGGGTTTTGAAAAGAATCTTGTGCGTGGTGATAGGTTCGACATTATTACTACAACCGAAAAGAACAAAGAGGTATATCTTGCTACGGAATTAGAAAGACTTTCTATGGATTCTAAAAAACAGCTCCTAGAAAATTTTTATTCCGATCCTAACCAAGTTGATTCATGGGAATATACAAGATTTGCTACAAGTTTTGGCCGTTTTGCAACAAGCTTTGAGTATGCAAAATTCAGAGAAGTTTCAGATACAGCTTATGCAAACTTTACTTTGGGCTATGTTCCATTGATATATTTAGGTTCTATTTTCTATTTGGAACCGTATTTTCATATTAGTTTTGCAAATCCATTTGATTTGTTCTTTTATAGGGCGGGTGCAGCGGTTCAAATAAACCCAATTAATGGATTGTATTTTGGAGCGGGTGGTGGAGCTTTTTGGATACAGAAAGACTCTTCTAGGTATGGTGCTGATTTTACGTTACATCTTGGTTATACCTTTGCAGAAAAGCTACTGACCTTTATAGATGGTTTTAGAATGGCTTACTTTTCATCTCAGGCTTCTGGGTTGCATGAAAGAGCATTTATGTTCTCTATAATAATTAATGTTGGCCGTGGCCGAGAGTTATATTAATCCCTAGATAACGACTTGATTGGTTCCTGGGGTTACTATGTTGACAAGGACCTGTTTTCTTATATAAGTTTAACGGTTTCGGATGTGTGGAGAGGTGACCGAGAGGCCGAAGGTAACGGTTTGCTAAACCGTCGTACGGCGTAAAGTTGTACCCAGGGTTCGACTCCCTGCCTCTCCGCCATTAAAATTATATGGACCACAACGTACTCTACGCATTTCTTCTTACATTACTAGCGGGACTGTCTACAGCGATAGGTAGCCTGATAGCGTTCTTTACAAAGACTACAAACAAAAAATTTATTTCAGTTACACTGGGCTTTTCTGCCGGGGTAATGATCTACGTTTCTATGGTAGAGATACTCCCAGATTCAAAAATGCAATTAACGTCGTTGTTGGGTGCAAAATTGGGTGCTTTTGTTGCGGCCGCTTCATTTTTTGGTGGCATATTTATTATGGCTTTAGTGGATAAACTTATTCCTTCTTATGAAAATCCTCACGAAGTTCATGGTGTAGAAGAATTATCTTTGCCTATGAAAAAGATAACAACATGTAAACTCATGAGAACAGGAAAATTAGTCGCGATAGGGATAACGATACATAACTTTCCGGAAGGTATCGCAACTTTTTCGTCAGCTTTGCATAGTGTTACTTTGGGGCTTCCAATTGCGTTAGCGATAGCTCTTCACAATATACCGGAAGGAATCTCTGTTTCTATTCCTATATACTGTGCGACAGGGAGTAAAAGAAAGGCGTTTTTCTATTCAATGCTATCTGGTCTTTCTGAACCGTTAGGAGCTGTGATAGCCTATTTTACTGTAATAAGGTTTTTAAACGGTCCCATTTTTGGTATTATGTTTGCTGCAGTTGCTGGTATCATGGTCTTTATTTCCTTTGATGAATTATTACCTGCTTCCAGGGAGTTCGGAGAACATCATTTGTCTATTTATGGTCTTGTAACAGGCATGCTGGTTATGGCCTTAAGCATGTTTTTGTTTATTTGAGCCATCTTTTATGATATTATTCTGTCAAACATATTAAAGTTTCATCCTTAAGGAGGGTTTACTAATGAAAAAAGTTTTAATTCTGTTCGTTGTTATGATTATGCCAGTGTTTTTATTTGCTCGTCCACCTGTTATCGCCCATACTTGTGGTTGTATTAGAAATGTTATGCCAGAGGATGCAGAGAGTCTAGAAGGACAAATGGAATGTGTAGAAATATACGCTGATGGCAGATTTAGATTATATACCAATGAGAAGATCTTTTATGACCTTTCGGAGAAAGGGGATAAAGCAATTATAGACTCTAAAGACAAGCGTACTTATGAAACATGTGCTAAGGGTGATAACTATTGCAATGCAAAGAATTTAAATAAAAAATGTCTTGATTTTGCTAAGAAAGACACAAAGATATATCAAGATGAGATTGACAAAGAACGTGACAAACGAGATCCAAAAAAGACGAAGAACGTAGTAAAATTAAATTTAATGCTCAGCGGTTGTGGCATCAATAAGTCAAAAGATCCTGCTGTTCCAGAAGGAGCATATAAGCTTAGCTGTTCTCTTACGAATACCGCTGCGAGACCTGTAACGGGGGCCTTTGAGATACATTATGATAATGAAAAGGCTTCTTGTTATGGCTATAATAAACTTATGGGGGACCTTGGACTAGCTCCGGATCCGAAAGTTTGTAAATTATAAAATAGCAAATGTTACTGTACATAATTAATACACTTTTTTAGTTGTTTTATAGGCCTTTTGCCTTTGTTAAGTTCAGAAAGCCCGTATTTCTGGCCTTTTGTCAGTGCAAGAAGATGGTCTTGTTTTTGCATTTAATAATTAGGTCTATAACAGAGGTGCCTATGAAGTTCTTTTTTCTAGTTGGCTTGTTGTTTTCTTCTGTTTCTATTTTTGCTTTTCAGGATGATCCAATAGATGTTTTTGACCTTTTTACCTCCAATAATACAACTCATTATTGTGGCAGGAAACAAAAGAGAGAGTTCAGGTCTTTTCTTGAAGACAAAAAGACTGAATTAAAAAGAAAAATGGATCTCTCAACAGGACCCTGTAATGAAGTAAATTTTCCTAGTCATGTAGTTATAACAACAATAGAGAGCATAGATGGAACTACAAAATTATTGCAGATCGGGAAAAAACAAACAGAGAAAAGGAAGTTTATAGAGGTCTGTGACAGATATTTTAGCTATTGCAATGGAGAGTCTCAATACAGTATGCCAGAATTTTTTGGAGAAGATGTAGAGGTTTTTGATCCTCAAGAAACATTAGGTGATAAAGTAACTGTAGCTTTAACCATGAACAGGGATGAGTGCAAAAAATATTTTGGATTGGATAAACCTGTTAAAAATTAAAAAATTTTTAAATTAACGTCGAAGATATTTCTGGCGCTTTAACTATTTGACAAATATGGCATATTCAAACTATATTAGGGGCGTTATTCAAGTCTAAAGCGCCGGTAGCTCAGATGGATAGAGCTTTGGTCTACGAAACCAACGGTCAGGGGTTCGACTCCCTTCCGGCGCGCCATTAAGCAATAACAATTAATTCTATTTCTATTGTAGCTCCCAATGGAAGGGCAGCAACCTGTACCGTGCTTCTTGCAGGCATTACCTTGCAGTCTGCAAAATACTCTCCGTACACTTTGTTTACATCGGTGAAGCTTTTAAGGTCTTTCATGAATATTGTTGTCTTTACTATATTCTCCCTGTTTGCTCCAGCCTCTTTTAGTACGCTATCAAGGTTCTCAAAGATCTTTTTTGTTGCTAGTATGATGCCGTCGGTAATTAAGGCTTTAGTTTGTACATCTATTGGTAACATCCCGGAAATAAATATAATATTTCCAGCCTTTACAGCCTGAGAGTAAGGTCCTATTGGAAGAGGGGCCTTTTCTGTTCTTATTTCCTGTTTGTTCATGTGTTTTTACCTCCTTGTTCGATGCGCTTATTTATGTTAGTTATGAGACATGAGTTTTGGTACAGAATCTATACAATACATTGTTTTTCTTGTCCTTATAAAACTTGCATTGGTTGTTATAGTTACAGCAATGCTTGCCAATTTTGACTACTTTTCTGCAATGATATTTCATGGTTCAAAAACATTGGCCGTTAGATTTAAGTTGGCCCTTATAATATGTGGAACTCTTCTTATTGGATTGGTTCTTAGATATAACGCAAACTATCATGCTTTGGACTTTTGTATAACAGGACTTTTTGTGACGGGAGTAGTTGCGGGACTTTTACCTGCTTTATGTAGTACAGCAATTGTGTCTGTTGTTTTCCTTTTTAGGGGTGAATATGTGATGCCTGTTATGTGTTCTCTTTCTGCTATTTCCGGTACATTTTTTTATTCAAACGATATTTTTGAAGGGAAAAAAAGGCTATTAAAACTTTCTTTAGGGATATTGCCGGTAGTCGCTATTTTTTATGTTCTATATAGATATTTTCCTGATGGGAGTTACTTTATTTTGAGTAACAGAACGATAGAAGGAGATATTACTGCCGGTGCTTCAGAAGTTTTGGGAGTATTTTTGACGTTCTTTTTGTGGAAATACTATAAAACCAAATTGGAGTTGGTAGAGAATGAGTATCATCTTAATAAATCAAGACTTGCAGTTTTATCGTCTAAAATAAATCCTCATTTTTTATTTAACACGTTAAACACTATAGCTGCAGCCATAAGGATAGACCCAAAAATAGCAAGAGAGATAGTTTTTAAATTATCGGAGATAATGAGGTACATTCTTAATGCAGAGAACGAGTTTAAACCTGTAACAGATGAAATAAATTTTATACAAAACTATCTTTCCATAGAGACGATGAGGTTTGGTGAAAGCAGGTTAAAGGTCGTAATAGAAACAGAAGAAGATGTTAGGGAAGAAGAAATACCTACCATGCTTATACAGCCTGTTGTAGAGAACGCTATTAAGCACGGGATTGCTCCTTTAACGGATCGTTGTGGAGAAATTAAAATAAAAACATATAAACAAAAAAACATTGGAGAACAATCTTTAATAATAGATGTAATAGATAATGGAATGGGTATGGTTGTGAACGAAGATAGAATGTTTGAAAGGGGAATCGGTCTTGCCAACGTTAGAGATAGGTTGAGGTTGCTATATGGTAACAAGGGGGCTTTGTCTTTTTCTTCAGTGTTGGGAACAGGGACTACTGTTACTATAAAGATGCCGGTTGCGAGGTAGTATAAAAAATGAGACTTTCTGTTTTTATAGCGGAGGATGAGCTTTTTGGTAGAGAAGAGATAAAACATCAACTCTCTGTCTATAACGAAGTTGTTCTAGTAGGTGAAACTGCGAATGGTATAGATGCGGTAAAGTCTATAAAGGAACTGAGACCAGACCTTATTTTCTTGGACATAGAAATGCCAGGCCTAAAAGGGATAGAGGTGATGGACTCGATTTCTGCTATAGAAGATTACAAACCTTTTATAATTATAATTACGGCATATGATCAGTATGCATTAAAGGCTTTTGAACACGACGTAGTTGATTATTTGTTAAAACCAATAGATACAAAAAGATTTTCAACATCAATGTCCAGGGTACTTAGATACTTTGATGCTAAAAAAGTTAATAGAATAAGTGCAAAAAAAGGAAACAGAATATTCTTGATACCAGTTGAAGACATTTCTTGTGTCGCAGTAGAAGACACGATTGTTTACATTCATAGTAATGGTAACGCATATTCAACCACTTATAGAACTCTTGAAGAAGTTGAAAAGGAACTGGACTCAACCAACTTTTTTAGAACCCACCGAGGTTATATAGTTAACTTAAAAAAGATAAGAGAAATAAAACACGAAGAAAACGGTGGAATGAACTTAAAAGTAGATGGCGTAGAGAATATTGATGTTCCCGTTTCTCGTGCAAAAGCCAAAGACCTTAAAACTATTTTCAAGATCTAACTATAAAACCCCTAAGTCCTTTTTAAGTCATTTTAAACGCGAGCGAATTATGCGTATGAATAGCATAATGAGCGTCAATTACACATGCAAGTATGACTTAAAAAGGACTTAGGGGTTTTTTATAGTTGTTTCTTAAAAGCGTCTTTTAAAACCCAGATAATATCTTTTTCATACATTGGTACGGCACCATATATATAGCCTTCTCTATTCGCAGAAGTATCTATAGTTACCTTAGCAACAGCATCAATATCAACGTTATCTATACCACATTGCTTTAGGTTCCTTAGCGCTCCTATGTTCTTTAACCATTCTTTGAATTCGTTAATAGCTTTTTCCTCATTAGTGTAATGGCTAATGTTACCGTGCATTGTAAACCCGAGTAGCTTTAGTATTTTTTTCTGATTATGTTGCATGCTGAACTTTAGTACAGATGGGATTATCCATGCAAGCCCTAGGCCATGCGATACGTCGTAGATCGCACTAAGCGCATGCTCTATTAAATGCGCAGGCCAACCGCCCTGTCTTCCGCTAAATAGCTTCATCATTGCCATACTTGATGCCCAGCAGAGTTCTTCTCTTGCGTTAATGCTTTTTGGATCTTTTATTAATTCATCGACTGCTTCTTTTACAGAACGAACAAGGGCAAGTGTTATATAATCCGGTACCTTTGTGTCTTCACTGCTGGATGCATATGTCTCTATACAGTGAGCAATTATATCCACTGCACCGTCTATTATATAGTTCGTTGGTACGGTCATTGTAAGTTCCGGGTCTATGATCGCAAATGTAGGCGTTATTTTTGCGTTGTGTATTGCAGCTTTTCTTTTTATTTCGAAATTAGTTATAACAGCTACTCCGTCAACCTCTGATCCGGTAGCTGCCAGTGTAGGGATACATATTATTGGAAGTATATCCAAAATAGGTTTTGCGTTCCGTGGAGCATAATCGCAATGATCCCAAACATCCGTACCGCTTTTTGCGCAAGCTGCTATTCCTTTTGCAGCGTCCATAACGGAGCCACCACCGAGGGCAATTACCATATCTGCTTTTTGTTCTTTTGCTATTTTTGCAGCTCTGTTTATTGTGGTGCTCCTTGGATTTGGTTCGATACCTTCGAACACTACATAAGTTATTTTTTCTTCACTTAAATATTTTTGTAGCTTTTCCAAATATCCATATTTTTTTACAGATCCTTGTCCTATTACTATGAATGCATTTTTCCCGGTTTCTCTTGCCGCTTTTTTTACTCTTTCAAATTCTCCGCTTCCAAAGAATATAGTTGTAGGTATTTGAAATTTAAATTTTTCCATTTTTATTCTCCTTTCAAAAGTTTTATTACTATGAAAAACAGTTTTTTCCAATCTGTTCACTGCCAATAATCGGCCATTCACTGAAAACTTATGGCATGCCAATATTATAGGTATTGAATACAGGAATAACTATGCGAAAACCATTGGTAACTTACTAGGGAGATAAAGGATATGTCAATTTACTTGGGAATAGATGTCGGTTCTATCACAGTCAAGCTTTCTGCTTTTGCGGATAAAGAGCATTGGAAGCAGATAGATAAATTGGTAGCACAAGACAAAGGTTATAAGTGGACAAATTACTATCTTACGGACCGACGTCTTTTTGTTCTTGATTCGATTAGAGTTTCTGGTCGTCCAAGAGAAGTTTGCAGAACGTTAATAGACAGGGTTAAAACGGATCTTTCTGATGCCGCTGTTAAAGGACTTACTCTTACAGGGTCTGGAGCAAGATTCGTTGGTGCTAATCTTGGTGTTAAGACCATTACAGAATTTAAGGCGATAGCAGAAGTCTTTAAATATCTTTATCCCGACGTAAGATCTGTTTTTGAGATAGGTGGAGAGAACTCAAAATATTTAGGATTAAGAGATGGACTGATTGCTGATTATGAGACCAACGGTGATTGTGCAGCAGGAACAGGCTCGTTCCTTGACCAACAGGCAAGACGTTTAATGTACGAAATAGAGAATGTAGGAAGTGTTGCCTTAAGTGCATCAAGAGCTGCCGTTATTGCAGGAAGATGCTCTGTCTTTGCAAAATCCGATATGATACATGCACAGCAAAAGGGGTATACTCCTGCAGAAATATTAAAAGGTTTGTGTAATGCGATAGCAATAAACTTTAAAGGGAATCTTTTAAAAGGAAAAGACTTCTCTGCTCCTGTGGCTTTTATAGGAGGTGTTGCTCTTAACGAGGCTGTAATCCAAGCGTTAAAGGATTCCTTTGGGCTTTCAAGTGCAGATTTTATGGTTCCAAATTTTCCACAGTATATGGGTGCAACAGGTGCAGCTGTTTATGAGACCAATCATGCAACGAATACCTTAGAACTAAAGAACACAAATTTTGAGGATGTATTTCCAACATATAATTTGTTGGACATGAAACAAGTTGTTCTTTTAAGGAATGATGTACCGAAATATAAAATGCCAAAGACAAAAGGAAAAATAAATACCTTTCTAGGGATAGATATAGGTTCCGTTAGTACCAACCTTGTACTTATAGATAACGACGGTAATGTTGTTAAGGAGATATACTTAATGACGGCAGGGCGCCCTATTGACGTTGTTAGTGATGGGTTGAAAGAAATAGAAAAGGAACTTGCAGATAAGATAAATATAAAAGGTGTTGCAACGACAGGCTCCGGCAGAGAACTTATTGGAGAACTTGTAGGCGCAGATGTTATAAAAGATGAAATAACGGCACACAAAACAGGAGCATCTTTTATAAGTCGTAAATATTTTAATGAAGATGTTGAAACAATTTTTGAAATAGGTGGACAGGATTCAAAGTTCATAAGTCTTGATAAAGGTATTGTCGTAGATTTCCACATGAACGAAGCATGTTCTGCCGGTACAGGATCTTTTCTACAGGAACAGGCAGAAAAGCTTGGTGTTCAGATAAAAGGTGAATTTGCAGAAAGAGGCCTAAAATCAAAGAAGCCAATTAACCTAGGTGAAAGATGCACAGTCTTTATAGAAAAAGATCTTAACAATTATCAACAGAAAGGAGCAGAGCTTAATGATCTTATTGCAGGGCTTGCATACTCTGTCGTTCATAATTATTTGAACAGAGTCGTTCGCGGAAGGCACATAGGAAAAATAATTTATTTCCAAGGTGGAACTGCTTACAACGACGCAGTTGCAGCTGCATTTTCCAAGATACTTAACAAACGGATCATAGTTCCACCGCACAATGGGGTTATGGGTGCTGTAGGAATGGCTCTTATCGCAAAGGATAATTTTGAAAGGACTCAAAAACAGACAACTTTTAGAGGCTATGATATTGATGCAGTAAATTACTCGTTAAGAGAGTTTTCCTGTAACGCGTGTTCTAACCAATGTGATATTCAGGAATTTACTGTAGAGAATAGAAAAACATATTGGGGCGATAAATGCTCAGATAAATTTAGAAAAGCCGTAAAGTCCGGTATTGCCCCTGTGGTAAAAGATATCTTCAAAGAGAGAGAAAATCTTTTGCAGGAAGCTTTCAATAGATACCACAATGGTGCTGATTCAAATAAAAAGACGATAGGCTTTCCGATGGCTATGTATTTTTATGATCGATTGCCATTCTGGGCTACTTTTTGGGGAGAGCTTGGTTTTAAGATGATCCTTTCTGATCCTACTAATAAAAAAATAATAAAACAAGGAGTTGAGTCTGTAATTGCAGAACCTTGTTTCCCAATAAAAGTTACGCATGGACATGTTCTTGATCTTATGGAAAAGAATCCTGATTATATATTACTCCCGTCGATGATAAATTCCGAATGTGCTGACTCCAATGACAAAAACAAAGCAGTTGGTAGAAGACAAACATATTTCTGCTTCTGGGGACAAACATTACCTGAAGTAATAAAGAGCAATCAAAAGTTTGCCAGTTTTGAGAATAGGTTCCTTATACCAAAAGTAGAATTGAGAGAAGGAGACATATTTGTTATAAATGATTTAGAGGATTGTTTGAGAAAAAAATTCTCTTGGTTGAGCCATAACGATATAGAAAAAGCATACTACAAGGCAAAAGATGAATTGGTTAAGTTCAGGACCAGCATGTACGAACTTTATGAACAGTCTATAGAGGCAATTAACAAAAGTGGCAGAGAACTTGTTGTGCTGGTAGGAAGACCATACAATGTTAACGATAGAGGAATGAACCTTAATCTTGCATCAAAGCTAAGGGATCATTATGGAGTTAACGTTATTCCAATGGATGCCGTTGATCTTTTTAACGATGATATAAGCGATATCCACGATAATATGTTCTGGGGATATGGCAGAAGAATACTTGCTACTCTAAAGCAGTTAAGGAACAATAAACACTTACACGTAATATATGTAACGAACTTTCAGTGTGGGCCTGATTCTTACATAAAGCATTTTGCTCCAACAGCGTTAGGGAAATCTTATCTTACATTGCAGTTCGATGGACATGGTAATGATGCAGGAATGCTTACGCGTTGTGAGGCGTATTTGGATAGTAAGGGGGTTTTTAGAAAAGCGAAGGTGTCAGAGAATAAAATTGAGGGAGAAGCAAGGGCATGAACCAGATTATAGAACAAAATGTAAAAGCGAAAGTGAATATGAAAGGTAAAACCTTATATATTCCTGGGATGGATTATGCAGCCTCTAGATTAATATGTTCTGCTTTAAAATCTACAGGTATAAATGCTATTCCGAATGTTCACTCAGATGCAAAAACGATTGAACTTGGTTCAAAATATACAAGTGGAGAAGAGTGTTTACCGGAAAAAGTTACGGTTGGTGATTTTATGAAGGTTGTTCTTTCCCCTGACTTTGATGCGGAGAACACGGCCTTTTTTATGCCGATATCCAATGGTCCTTGTCGCTTTGGTCAGTATGCTCCATATTTTAAATTAATACTTAAAAAGAACGGTTATGGTAATGTAAATGTTTTTAGCCCATCGGGTGAGGACGGATACAGCGCCGTAGCAGATAATACAAATAGTCTTTTAAGAAAAGCTTGGACCGCATTAGTATCTGCGGACATCATAAGAAAAATGTTACACAAGGTTCGTCCTTACGAGACTATGAGTGGAACCACTGATAAGGTTTTTGAACGTGCAATAGAAAGACTTGAATATATTTTGAGCCAAAAAAACTATTCTGCCGTTAAAGTTCATTCTTCTGCTGTTACAGCGTTGAAGGATATAAAAAGAGAGTTTATGCATATTCCTGCAAATTACAGTAAAGATAAACCCTTGATAGGTGTTGTTGGAGAAATATTTTGTAGATTGAATGAATTCTCGAACAATGATCTTATCCGTCACGTAGAGGAGCATGGTGGAGAATGTTGGCTTAGCGATATGTGTGAATGGATCTGGTATACTAACTATGAGGAAAAAAAGAACCTTATCTATGCCGGCAAAAAATATTCTCTCAATATGTTGATGGCAAAAGTAAAACATCTTGTACAGCATATGGACGAAAAAAGGCTATATAATATTTTTAAGAATGAATTTGTTGGCAGCGAAGAGCCAAAAGAAAATGTTTATGACTTGTTTGAGCTTACCTCTCCATATTTTCATAAGGACACTGTAATAGGTGAAGCCATATTAAGTGTTGGCAAAGCTCTATACACATATGAGAAAGGAGGGGACGGTATAATAGATATAAGTCCTTTTTCTTGTATGAATGGTATCGTTAGTGAAGCTGTATATCCTGTAGTAAGCAAAGATCACGAAAATTTTCCAATCAAGTCATTGTATTTTGATGGAGCATCCAGCGCATCAATAGAAAGAGATCTTCCTATATTTATGGAAATGGCTCGTGGCTATATGAAACGTAAATCAAAACCAAGGACATATCCTTGGTATTTTAATGTTAACTAATGGAACGTTATATAAAACATGTTAATTTTACTAAGATCGGCGCTGATGGACAAAAAGTCCTTTGTAATTCGTCTGTAGTCATAATTGGAGCAGGGGGCTTAGGTTCCAACTTTACGAACCACTTTGTACGTGCTGGTTTTAAAAAAGTAAGGATAATAGACAAGGATAAAGTTGAACTTAGTAATCTGCAACGGCAATGGCTTTACGATGAGGGAGATATCGGTTCTTATAAAGCGGAAGCTGCTGCTAAAAAACTTGCTAAAGTTAATTCAAGTATAGAGATAGAAGCTGTAATTTCTGAATTTAATCAGTCTAATGCCAAAGAACTAATAGAAGATTTTGATATAGTGATGGATGCTACAGATAATTTTAAGACCCGACATATAATAGATGAAATTTGCTTTGAACTTAAAAAGCCGTGGGTGTTTACAGGGATACTAGGAGCAGAGGCTCAAACGATGGTAATTAATCCTGGTGTTACAAAAAAACTTGGAGAAATAATCCCAAAAGGAAGCGACCTTACAAATGTTGAACCAAACTCGGCAAGCAGTGTACTTGCTCCGGCTGTATCAATAATATCTTCCATGGCGTTCATTCTTGCAATGAAGGTTATACTAAAACAAGATTACGAGCCTGGAACTATGCTAACTTTTGATACCTGGAACAATAAATTTAGAAAGATCAAAATATCTTAGTTTGGTTTGAAATTTTATAGGACATTGTCGTAGTGAGAGGGAGCCATTCTTGGGTTTGCCGTCGCTATAAGCAATCGTTGACCGATAGCTAGCCCGGTCCAGGGCTAGCCAATTTTAAACGGCAAACCTTAGAATGGCCACGAACGTAGACTATGTCTTATAAAACTTTAAACTAAGCTAAGATATAAATTGATATTTATAGAATTACGCCGCCGCCTAGAACTATATCGTTGTCATAGAATACTACTGTTTGCCCTGGGGTTATTGCGCGTTGTGTCTCATCGAACACTGCTTTAACTTTACCGGTTTCTATAGGTGTTATTGTTACAGGTGCTTCTTTATGTTGCTGACGTATTTTTGCAGAGGCTTTTATTGGTGTTGTTAATTCTGGAATAGCTATCCAATTAATATTAATGGCATTAAGTTCTTTAGTTAATAAATATGATTCCGGTCCAACGACAACGGTGTTCGTTTTTGCGTCTATTTTTATTACATAGAGTATACCGGAACTTCCTCCGCTTATTCCTAATCCTTTTCTTTGGCCTATGGTGTAATGAACGATTCCTTTATGAGTGCCAAGCTTTTTGCCGTTAACGTCTACAAAATTACCCGGCTTTATGTCGTTCTTATTGAACAATACAGAATAATCATCTGTCTCTATAAAATCCTGGCTTTCTGTACGTTCTGCTACATCTTTAAATCCAAGTTCTGCTGCGACTTTTTTTATTTCTGTTTTTGTTTTTTCACCTAATGGGAAAATTAATTGTGATAGCTGGTCCTGTTTTAAATATGAAAGGAAATATGACTGGTCTTTTTTTGGATCAACAGCTTTTTTAAGTAAATATCTTTTGGCTTTAGGGTCCTGTTCTACCCTTACATAATGTCCTGTAGCAAAATTATCAAATTTTATTCCAGCTTCTTTAGTTTTTTGTAATAATGCACCAAATTTTATTTTTTGATTGCACATTACGCATGGATTTGGGGTTTTCCCACATACATACTCGTTACAAAAATAATTCAAAACATTTTCTTTATATTCTTTTTTTAAATCTAGAACATGATGCTCTATCCCGAGTTTTTTACAGATCTTCTTTGCAAATTCTATGTCCTTTTTTTCTCCAGGTCCGTAACAACCGGACTTACCTAGGTCTGGAATATCAATGGACGCATCCCATATGGACATTGTAACACCGACTACATTGAAACCCTGTTCTTTTAATATATATGCTGCCATGGTGGAATCAACACCACCGCTCATGCCGACAACAATTGTTTTTTTAGACATCATCTTTATCTGACAGCCCCAATCTGGATACGTCAAATACTCCTGCTATTTTTCTTAGGCTGCTCATTATTTTTGTAAGTTGATCTATATTCTTAATAGATACGTCAAATATACATACAGCCCTGTGTGTCTCCTGTGTTTTGATATCAGCGGCAATAACGTTGGCTGTGTACTCGGCGAATATTTTACTCATTTTTGCTAGCAGCCCGGAGACATTCGCCGTTTCTACTCTTATTCTTGTTATTCTGTCTTCTCCTGTACCTTTTTCCCATTCAACCTCTATTAGTCTTTCTTCTTCCATTTCTGATATTTTTGGGCAGCTTTTTCTGTGTATGGTTATTCCTCTTCCCCTAGTTATAAATCCGACAATAGGTTCTCCCTGGACAGGAGTACAGCATTTTGCGAATCTGACCAACATGTCTTCTATACCGCGAACCTTTACAACGTTTTTTCCGGATCGTACTGACTGAGCTGCTTTGTGTACTATTTCCTGGAATATAGAGCTCTTTTTTTCCTTGTTCTTATCCTTATCTTTGTCGTCAACAAAGTTAGGATCTATTACCCTGACAACTTCTTTGGCTGTTATTTTTCCGTAACCTATGTTTATTAAAAGTTCTTCGATGTTTTTATATTTAAACGCAGTAGCAGCTTCTGTTATTTTGCCATCTTTGTTTAAATTATGAAAAGAAAGCCCGTGTTTTTTGCACTCTTTCTCCATTAGCTCCAGTCCCATTTCCTTTGATTTTTCTTTTTCTACTGTTTTTAAATATGCCTTTATTTTTGCTCTTGCTCTTGCTGTATGAACATATTTAAGCCAGTCTTTTTTAGGAGTCTGTGTTTTTGATGTTATGATCTCTACTTTGTCACCAGACTTTAATATGGACTTTAAGGGGACTATTACGTCGTTAACTTTGGCACCGATACATGAATGTCCAAGATTGGTATGGATGCTATATGCAAAATCTATTGGTGTGCTTCCGGAAGGGAATTCCCTGACTTCTCCGTTGGGAGTAAACACAAAGACTTCCCCTGAAAACAGATCCAGCTTTACTGAATCCATGAATTCATTTGGATCGGTTACATCCTTTTGTGTTTCCAAAAGTTCAGCCAGCCACGTAAATTTTCCTGATTCGTCTTTAGGGATATGTCCTTCTTTATATATCCAGTGGGCTGCGATACCATATTCTGCAATTTTGTGCATTTCTGCTGTTCTAATCTGTATTTCTACTCTTTCGCCATATAAGCCCATAACAGTTGTGTGTAGCGACTGATAATTGTTTGGTTTTGGCATTGCAATGTAATCTTTGAATCTTCCTGGAACAGGTTTCCAGAATGAATGTATTATACCAAGCACTTCATAACACTGTGTTACATCCTCTACTATTATCCTGAATGCTATAAGGTCATATATCTGTTCAAACTCTAAATCCCTTTTTTTCATTTTATTCGCAATGCTAAAAAAGTTCTTTAGTCGTCCAGAGATGTTCGCTTTTATTTGGAATTCACGAAGCCTGTCTTCCATTACCTTAATAACGTCTTTTATGTATTTTTCTTTTTCTGTACGTTGTTTTTGTACTTTGTTTACGAGCGATGAAAAAGCCTCCGGGTCAAGGTACATAAAAGAAAGATCTTCTAATTCTATTTTTAGCCAGGAGATACCTAGTCTATGTGCGATAGGTGAATATATATCTAATGTTTCCTGCGCGATCCTTTGCTGCTTTTCTACTGTTAAGTGATTTAAGGTTCTCATGTTGTGAAGTCTATCTGCAAGTTTTATCATTATGACCCTTATGTCCTTGGCCATAGCGATTATCATTTTACGGAAGTTTTCTGCTTGCGCTTCCTCTGTAGATTTAAAATTATATTTAGCAAGTTTTGTAAGACCATCAACAAGTCCTTTGACCTCTGGGCCAAAGTTTTTTTCTATTTCCTCTATGCTAACGTCGGTATCTTCTACGGTGTCATGCAAAAGCGATGCTGTTATAGTTGGGATATCTAATCGCAACCTAGTGAGCGTTTGAGCAACTTCAACAGGATGTATATAATAAGGTTCTCCAGATTTTCTTGTCTGTCCTTTGTGTTTTTCTATTGCGAACTCGTAGGCTTTATCTATCGGAGAAAGATCTGCTTCTGGATAATATTCCAATATAGACTTGTGAAGTTCTTCTAGATTCTTTTTCAGATCTGCGTCTTTATTCCCAAAAATTATCATACGTTCATGTATCCACTTATTATCTTTTTGAGGCCGCTAACGGCATCCTTTAAGTTGTCATTTATTATAACATGGTCATACTTTGATGACTCAGACATTTCTTTCTTTGCGTTATCCATTCGGGTTTGTATCTGTTCTTCAGAATCAGAAGCTCTTTGGCGTATCCTTGTTTCCAGATCCTTTATGGATGGGGGATTGATGAATATTAATACGGCATCTTTACCGAGTTTGCTTTTTAATTGTAGCGCTCCCTGGGTGTCTATATCTTTTAACAAAAAAGTTCCGGATGCAAAAGCCGTTTGAACGGTCTCAACAGATGTTCCATAAAAATTCCCGTAGACAACAGCCCACTCCAATAAATTCCCTTCTTTTTTCATTTTGTTAAATGTTGCTACATCTATAAAATTATAATCTACGCCGTCCTTTTCTCCTGGTCTTGGAGCCCTTGTTGTGTAGGAAAGAGGTTTTTTAAGTACAGGGATTTCCTTCATAACGGCATCTATAATAGTGCTTTTACCCGTTGCAGACGGAGCGCTTACTACAAAAAGTTTTGCCTTATTTGACATTTTGTACCTGCTCCCTTATTTTTTCAGTAAGTGTTTTGTTTTCAACAGCGGTGTAAACAACATTGGTGTCTTCTGCCTTTGATGCAATCGTATTTATCTCTCGGTTTATTTCCTGGACTATAAAGTCCAGCTTTTTGCCAACCGGTTCGCTGTTCTTATTGTTAAGTGTTTCTCTGAATTGTGCAAAGTGGCTGGCAAGTCTTTCAACTTCTTCCGATATATCCAGCCGTTCTGCCATTAGTCCAGCTTCTGCGGTTATTCTTTCTGTAGGGATATTTGAATCTGCTAAAAGTTCTTTTAGTCTTTCTTTTATTTTATTGAAGGAAATATTAAAAAGGTCGTGCGACTTGCTTTCTATTTGGTGAGTGTTCTTTTCTATTTGTATCAGATGCCGCTCCATTGCTGCTTTAAGTTTTTCGCCTTCCTTTTTCTGCATTTCCTTTACAAGGAGCGAACAGCTTTCTGCCGAGGAGGCGATCTCTTTTTCTACTATGTCGTTAACTATTTCAGGCTCTTTGGTCGTAAAAATGTTTGGCAGTCTTATTATATCTGCCAGCTCTATTTTTCCTTCAATTTTGAATTTTGCTTGTGCCTCGTTAAGCGATTTTATGTATTCTCCCATTAATTCATAATCTACGTCGATATCTGGTGAGCTTGTTTTATCGCTTTTTATATAGCACTCAACGCTTCCACGTTGCAGTTTTGATTTTATGGAGTCCCTTATCAGGGATTCGAATTTATAAAGATATGATGGCGCTCTTAGTTTAAATTCAAAAAAACGATGGTTTACAGAACGGATCTCCATTGTGTACTTGTGTCCGCTAAGTTCAAAATCCAACGTTCCGTATGCGGTCATGCTTTCTAACATGTTTTGCCAACCTCTTTTATTTTTGTTAGGTCCTTAACAGGGTGTAGCCAAAGAGTGTTCTTTTGTTTCTTGAACCACGTAAGCTGTCTTTTTGCAAGTGCTGCCGTTTGTTTTATAATATCTTCGTTCAGTTCTTCCAGGTTTATTTTGCCTTGTATAAAGCGAGTTGCCTGAAGGTATCCGATACTTCTGAATGGTTTTAGTGTAGGGCTGTATCCCCTGGCCAGTAAAGCTTTTACCTCATCAATTAGTCCTGCTTTTACCATTTGAGAGGTTCTTTCCTTTATATTCTTTAAGAGCTCTTCTTTGTCAGGGTTTAAAACTATCATCAAAGAGTTTTTTTCGTTTTTTATAGAATTATGGGAGTCCCTGTAATAACTCATTGTATTGCCTGTGATGTAATAAACTTCCAGAGCCCTTACTATTCTGTATTTGTCGTTAGGATGTATCCTTGCGGCTGTTGCAGGATCTATTTTTGCTAATTCTTCATGCATTTTATATAAGTCTGCTCTGTTCTCTGCTCGTGGCTCAAGTTTTTGCCTGATTACAGGGTCAGAAGGCGGAGTATTAAACGTTCCATTTATCAAAGCGTTAAGATAAAAACCTGTTCCTCCGCAAACCAAAGGAGTTTTTTTGTTTTGTTCTATTTGTGCTATTGCGTCAGCAGAATCGTCGCAGAAGTCAGAGACCGTATAGTCAATATCAGGCTCAACAACATCTATCATATAGTGCTTAACTCTTTTTCTTTCTTCTGTACTGGGTTTCGCCGTTCCTATGTCCATATATTTATAGACTTGCATGGAATCTGCAGAGACTATTTCCATTTTGTTGTCTAAGGCAATGTCTATTGCTATTTTTGTTTTTCCAGACGCTGTAGGCCCGGCAATTGCTAGTATTCTTTTCGCTTCCAAACTCATTTCCTTTTAAACATTTTTTCTATTTCGTTCATGGTTATTTCTACTTTTATTGGTCTGCCATGAGGACAAGTGTAGGGGAACTCACATTTTTCAAGCTCGGTTAAGAGCCTTACTATTTCCTGGGTGTGCAGTTGCTGTACGCCCCTAACAGAAACATGGCAACTTAATCTTGCTGCTATTAAAGCAATTCTTTCTTTTATGCCTTTTGTTTCATTAAGTTCTGCCTTTTCTGCTATGACATCTTTAATAAGAATTTTTACGTCGATGTTTGAAAGAACTTTTGGGATACTTCTTATTGTAAAAGCCGTTGTGTTTAGCTTTTGATCAGAGAACTCTTCTATATTAAATCCAATCTCGTTAAATTCTTTTAATATGTCCTTTATAACTACTGCATCCCTTGCATTTAAATCCAGTATCTCTGGAAGTAACAACTCTTGTGTCTCTATATTGTCGCTGAGGGCTTTTTTTATTTTTTCATAATTTATTCTTTCATGAGCGGCATGCTGGTCTATGAGGATAAGCTTTTGGTCTTCTTCTATTATTATATATTGTTTATTGAACTGTCCTATCACATTAAAACGTACTTGGCTTATATCCTCGAACAATGATTGCTCGCTGGTAATATTGGTTTCTGTGTTAAGAGGCTGATATATTAATCCCGAACCGGAAGATTGAGCGGAACTTGGTTTATTATATGTGAAATTATTTGTGCTTGCTTTCCTGTCTATTTTTAATGCCTGCTCAAGTAAAGTCTGAACAAAAGAGTAAACAGTATTTGATTCCCTGAATCGAACCTCATTTTTTGTTGGTGAGACATTTACATCGACGAATGAGGGATCAACATTTAGAAAGAGAACGGTCAACGGGTGATCACCTGACGAAAGGTTATGGTCGTAAAAACTGGATATTGCGTGGGTGACCATTCTATCGCGAACATTTCTGCCATTAACGAATATTTTTATTTCGTTCGGAGATTCCATTTTCTGTGGATCACCGATAAAGATTTCACCACTTATGTATTCATATGCACTTTGAGCAGAAAACCATTTTGATTTATGTCCGGTCACGGAGCTTAATCTTGTTTCAAAACTTTCCACTGGTGGTAGAAAAAAGATGCTTCTCCCATTATGTAATAATCTAAAAGAGACGTTCGGGTACGCCATCGCATAGTTATTAACGACGCTAATACAATGGGAAAGTTCGGTTGATGATTTTTTTAGGAATTTTAACCTGGCCGGAGTATTGGAATAAAGATCATCTACTATTATTATCGTGCCAGATGCGACAGCCTTTTTTTGATTATTTTTAATGGTTCCGTATTCAGCATATACCTTTGTTCCAGAGCTTGATTCTCTGGACTTAGATATCATCGTAAGTTTTGAAACACTTGCTATTGCAGGAAGCGCTTCTCCTCTAAAACCGAGTGTGTTTATGTTAAAAAGGTCTTCTGGATTTGCGATCTTGCTTGTCGCATGTCTTGTAAGGGCAAGTTCTATATCGTCGCCGTGTATTCCACTGCCATTATCTTTTATTGATATTTGTTTTTTTCCTGCGTCTACAAGCTCTATTACTATGTCACTTGCTTCTGCATCTATAGAGTTTTCTATCAATTCTTTTATTACGGATGCAGGACGTTCTACAACTTCACCAGCGGCGATTTGGTTTACTACGTCTATGGGTAATTCTTTTATTCTTGATCCCATTTTTGCATAAATAGCAGCAATAAACTTCTTAGTCAAATCAATATGTTATGGTTTGCGTCCCCCTGTAACCTTTATTGGAGTTGACTTTGAGCATTTTTCAATTATTATCTCTTTGTTTTACAGCGGTTCTAAGAGACCGTTAAAAATTCTAGGAGGGGTTACAAAATGAATAAAGCTGATCTTATCGAAAGAGTTTCAAAAGACACAAACCTTACAAAAACTCAGGTAGAGAACGTGTTGAACTGCATTACAGATTGGATTAAGAAAGCGATCAAGAAAGATGAAGATGTAAAACTAGTTGGTTTTGGTACATTTACAAAGTCAAAGAGAAAAGCAAGAACAGGTAGAAACCCTCAGACAGGCGCAGAGATAAAGATCCCTGCAAGCAACATACCTAAATTTAAACCTGGAAAAGAATTTAAGGAACTTATTAACTAAGATTTACGGTCGATAATCGATTAAATTAAGAGGGGCGGGTAAAATAACCCGCCCCTTATTTTTGGAGAAAGTTCAATGGATCTTTTAAATGTTCTGAACGGGATGGAAATAGAGAAACTTAATACTGAACAACTTGATAAAGTTCCTGCGCTCGACTTGCACTCAATGTTGCTTGTAGAGGATGCGGAAAAGATCCCCCAATTAATAAAAAAATTATCCAATCAAAAATTACAGGCATTGGTGGATATAGCATCTTGGGATAAAGACAGTTTTAATCCAATAAATTTTTCGACGTGGATGAATGTTCTGCTTACTTTTCCTCCGCAAGAGGCTGCAGAGCAGTTAAAAAGAATAAATCGCCAGGAACTGCGATTGTTTCTTTCCAGTGTGTTCGAGATACAATGGCTTAATCAGGACGAACAGTACGACGGTAATCCTTTTATTACCCCTGATAATGTTTTTGTTATCTTCCCAAAAGAAGAAGGTAACCCAGATATTCAAACAGCGATTGAACTAATAAACATTTCATATTTAGCAGGTGTGGATTTTGGCAGAGCTCTTTGCATTGATGCTATGACCACAAGCTATTTAGTTGTAGAGGAAGAAGCTAGGCGCTTTAAGGAAGCAAGACTTTCTGATGAAGGTATCCCTTCTTATATAGATGCTCTGGAACTGTTCCATTTTGAAGACCCAACACGGCTTTTAAAAAGTATTCTTAAAATGGTTGGCGACGACCATTTTAAAAAGAGTGCTCAGGATAAGGAATATTTGATATCACAGTTCGCAGTAGTACCAAGATCATACTGGGATAACTCTTTTAAAATAGATCCTGGTCTTGTTGATGATGTAAGGCTTGAGCTTAGTTCTCTTTTGACTGCATCAATAGTTCTTAACAACGTTGTTAATCAGGATGCTAAACATATAACTGAAGTTGCTAACCGCAGTAAAAGTTATTTTAATATTGGGCTTGAGCTAATCAAGGAAAATTCCTCAAAGAGTTTGAGCGAGGTTGTGCAATTCGTTAAGTTGAGGCATGTTTTTAGGCTTGGATTTTCACTTTTAGTCGACTTAAAAAATAATGCGACAAAGGTTAGGGCAGGGATAGATGCCTTAAATCGCCCCGATATTATTAACGCTGATGAGGACGTGTTCTTGAAAGCGCTACTTGCGACTATACCAATGCTTCAGTTAAGTCTAACAGATACTTTAAAACAATTTGAAACACTCGAACAACTTAAAGAGGCAAGGAAAAAACTTTCAGATATAGCATCCAGGCTACTAATTTCCCGCAGCTAAAGAGTTCCCGACAGAAGAGCCGCTGGAGGCTGCAGCAAGAGGACTTGTGAAAGTTGTATCAAAAGCACCGGTATCTTTTAATCTTGTTATGTATTTACGTCCAGTACCACTAAATCCTCCACCAATAAGGATCTTGCCGTTGCCTTGAAGAGCTATCGAGTATACGTACGCATACAGGTTTCCTGGCGTAAAGCTTGTGTCAAGTGTGCCGTTAGAGTTTATTCTTTCTATATATGCTTTGGAGCTGCTGAGTGTACCGCCAACAAGGATTTTGCCATTATCTTGTATCGCAATTGTATAAACAAGGTTATTTGTTAGCGTTCCTGCAGAGTTAAAATTAGTATCAAGAGATCCATCGCTGTTAAGTCTTGCTAAATATTTTCTACTTACCCCGTTGTATTGTATAAAGTCTCCTCCAATTACAACTTTTCCATCTTCTTGTACTGCGACACTTAGCAACTTGGCCAATACACCAGAAGTGTTTGTTATTCCTACCCCAGGGTCAAAACCAGTATCCAGTATTCCGTCACCATTTATTTTTGCTATGCATTTACGGGTAGTGGAGTTGTATTGTGTAAATGCCCCAACCGCAAAAATATTTCCGTCGCTTTGCAGTGATATTTGATAAACTGCAGAAGAAAATCCTGCCCTAAGTATTTCTGTGTCAGGGTCTCTGTTGAAATCATCATCTATTGAACCATCGCTGTTCAGTCTTATAAAATATTTTCGGTTTGTATCACCGTTGTAACTGGTGAACCATCCACCGACATATATTTTGTTTAAATTAGGATTAGCAATTTGTGTTCCCGGATTTGCCGGATTAGGGATCGTGGTGTTCGTATCTACAACCATCGTTCTTATGCCCGGAGTACCATTTGGTCCGAACCCTGAGTAAGGCAGCCCCGTACTAGGATCTTGGTTAAATGTTGTGTCAAGAGTTCCGTCGCTATTTAATCTTGCAATACCATTAACTGTTACACTTCCGTATGTTAAGAATTCTCCTGCAATAAGTATTTTACCACTGCCGTCATTCAAAGGTACAATTGTGTATACGTTCTTGTCTATGGTTAAAGGTGTAAAGGAGGTGTCGACACTACCGTCGACGGCATTTAATTTTGCTATTCTAACAAATGATTGCCCCGTTACACTAAAGTTTCCTCCTACAAAGAATTTTACTACATATTTTGCAGAAGCAGCGTCAGAATTGATCCACCCTGATTTAAATGCTTTTGCGGTAAAGGTTGAGTTCTGTGTGATGTAAGGTTTGTTGTTAGGGTCGTACACTGAGCTTGTTTCTGTAGGGGTTGAACCATCTAATGTGTAATATATTGTTGCACCAGGAGTCGTTGTGCTTACCGTTATTTTGTCTCCAGAGGCTCCTCCTTCAACTATTCCAGCAACTGGCGAAATAACTGGGGTCGCTATTTTAATTGCATAGATCGCTGTAACAACAGGGTCTGATGTGATCCATCCGTCCTTAAAAGCTCTTGCTTTAATTGTAACAGGCTCACTGATAGTTATAGGGAGCGTTGATGCAGATGTAATAGTTGGGTCGTCTCCATTTGTTGTGTAGTGGACAACAGCACCTGAAGTTGGTGAGGTTATGTTGATTGCAGCATTTTCCTCTATTGTGCCGCTAGCTTCTGAGAAAGTAGGCTCTTCAACTTTTAATCTATAAGTTGTCGTCGCAGGTGAAGAAGTAACATATCCTTCTCTATAAGCAGTAGCCTTAATAATTGTTGGGCTGTCACTTATAGTGATCCCTGTACCTGTTACGTATAGCTGGCTTGGATCATTTGTGTCTGGGTCTGCCGGTGCTACGCCGGTTCCCACAGACCTAGTGTAATAGATGCTTGAGCTTAAATTGGACGCTATATCAACTTGGTTTGTTCCTACAGAAAGTGTTCCTCCAGAAGGCTGGAATATTGGTGATATTAAGGTTAAAGAATAAATTCCACTACTGATATATGAAGTTCCATAGTTGCTTGCTGTTACAACAGCCTTAATTATGGTTGGACTGTCGGTTACTTCGACAGGGGCTGTATACAGTTGTGTTGGATCATTTGGATCTGGATCGTCAGGTAACGAACCTATGCCGGTTGATACAGTGTAGTGAATTACGCAGCTCGGTGTTGTACAACTTATTGTTGCGGTTACAGGAACTACGTCGCCAGGGGGGTCGAACGTTGCTTTTGCTGCTCTTAAATAATAAGTTACACTTTTTGCATCAGAAGCTCTGTGGTCGCTAGCGATAGTTATAGCTTTTATCGTTGTATTCGTCGCTGTTATTTTAGGCTTGTTTGTGCTATCATTATATTGATTGCAAGAATCTGGATCGGGATCGTCGCCGTTAGTGGTAAAGCAAATGGTGCCAGCAGTAGTTGATGTCTGAATGGTTATTTCGGTGTTGTTATCGACTGTTGTGTCTGATGGTGTAAAGGTTGGGGTTGCTGCTTTAGGTAGCAGAGGAGCAGCTTCGTTGTCACTTTGGTCGTTGTTGTCCTCGTTAACAGCTCCGGGAGTATTGTTATTGTTTGTATCGTTTGAATTATTCGAGTTTTGGTTTTGATCAAGTCCCTTGGTTCCGCCACCGGAACAGGATAGGCATGAGAATAATATTAAAGAGCTTATTACTAAATAGCATACACGCTTAAACACCTTCTTACCCTCCAGGAAAAACATAATCCCGAAGCACTAATTATAATTATACCAGAACTTTTAGCTTTGTCAAGTTATTGTTAGAAAATTTATGACAATTTGACGTTTATATCAACATGCATTTAAAACTTAAGACTTATTTTTTGGTTATGGTCTTTGTTCGCTACAATTCATAAGGTCCGCCGTTTTATATTGGCCAGCCCTATATGACCGGGCTGGTAATCGTTAAACAATTGTTTTAACCTTCGTCGGACCTAAGAATTGTTACGCTCACTTAAGACAATAACCAAAAAATAAGTCTTAAGTTTTAAATGCATGTTGATATCAAAGAGAATCTTAATTTCCCGCGGCTAAAGAATTTCCAACTGAAGAGCCGGTAGAAGCTGCAGCAAGAGGGCTTGTGAACGTTGTATCGATAGCACCAGTATCTAGTAGTCTTGTTGTGTATTTACGTCCTGTACCACTAAATCCACCGGCGACGATAGCCTTTCCGTTGCTTTGAAGCATAATTGAATATACATACGGCCATAGATTTACTGGCGTATAACTTGTGTCAAGTGTACCGTCTGAATTTATTCTTTCTATGTACGATTTAGTACCGGTGAATGTGCCACCGACCAATATTTTGTCATCATTTTGTATAGCTATTGTATAAACAAGAAGGTTTGTTATTAGCGTTCCAGAAGAGTTAAAATTAGTATCAAGAGTTCCATCGCTGTTAAGTCTTGCCAGATCTATTCTACTCAGTCCGTTATAATGTGTGAAGTCTCCTCCGATCACAACTTTTCCATCATCTTGTACTGCAAGAGAGAACAATTTTGCAGTACCAGCAGTTTTTGTTGCTCCGATCCCAGGATCAAAACTGGTGTCCAGTATTCCGTCGCTATTTATTTTTGCTATAAATTTGCGAACAGTGGCGTTATATTGTCCAAATGCTCCAGCAACAAAAATATTACCGTCACTCTGCAATGATATTTGATAAACCGCAGAAGAAAATCCTGTTTTGAGTATGCCAGTAGAAAGGTCTCTGTTGTAATTATTGTCAATGGAACCATCGCTGTTAAGCCTTATGAAATATTTCCTGGTGGTGTCACCGTTGTAACTAGTGAACCATCCTCCAACGTATATTTTATTTAAGTTAGGGTTGGTAATTTGTGAGCCTGGATTTGCCGGATCAGGGATAGTCGCGTTCGTATCTACAACCATTGTTCTTACTCCAGGAGTAGCGTTTGGTCCAAAACCTGCATAAGGCAGTCCAGTAGCAGGGTCGTGGTTAAATGTTGTGTCAAGAGTTCCATTACTATTTAATCTTGCAATACCGCCAACAGCTATACCTCCGTAAGTTGTAAATTCTCCTGCGATAAGTATTTTGCCGCTGCCGTCATTTAGAGGCACAATTGCATAGACGTTTTTGTCAATGGCTGATGGTGTAAAGGATGTATCAACGCTACCATCGCTGGCATTCAATTTTGCTAATTTAACAAATGATTGCCCTGTAACACTAAAACTTCCACCAACAAAGAAATTTAATACGTATTTTGCAGAAGCAGCGTCAGAACTGTCCCATCCAGGGGAGAAAGCTTTTGCTGTAAAGGTTGAATTCTGGGTGATAAAAGGTTTGTTATTAGGGTCGTATTCTGAGCTCGTTTCTGTAGGAATTGAACCATCTAATGTGTAGTATATTGTCGCTCCAGCAGTCGCTGTGGTTACAGTTATTTTATCTCCAGCAGCTCCTCCTTCTAATATTCCGGCAACGGTTGAAATAATCGGAGTCGCTACTTGAGGCAGTGAAGGTACTACAACGTTATTGTTATTGTTGTTATTGTTTTCGTTGTCATTAGCGGTGTTGAGGTCAGGGATAAGGGCGCTGTCCTCAGTCTTGTCGTTTGCGCCGTTAACATTTTGGTTAGAACTGTGACTCACTGTAGTTGTTTCACAAGATGCTATAATCAAAGAAAATAGCAAAAATGTTGTTAGTCTAAGCACAGTCGAGCCTCCATACAAAAAACAAAAACACAACTAAGTTAAAGTAATTATATCAAAAAAAAGTTATTTTGTCAAGCTGTTTTTTGTGGCTTCCATTGGCAGAGTAGCCCCTTTCATAAGAACCTTATTGCCTATGTGGGCTCCCGTTAGAAGGTTGGCAACTGTTTGGCATTTAACTACAAAAAGATAATAAAGTTTTTTAGGTTTTTGCCTTTCCATGCAATATAAAGTCTCAAAATTTCCCTGTCCTTTAGATATTACAAGATCAACTTCCATGTACTTTTGAAAGAATTCTTTAGAGCATCTTTTTAATAATATTCCCGGTATTCTGGACCCTGTGCTTATGACTTCTGCAAAATCATGTAGTTTTGCAAATTCTGCGTCTATAAAAGTTACGTCGTTTATTATGGGACCGCCTCTTACAGCGACTGTAACATTTTTTCCCAGAGAGTGAATATATTCTAAAAGCAGGCGGTCAAAAATTATTTCTCCAGCGTTGTCAGCGATATAAAGGACTGTTTTTGCTTTGTTAAGGTCCTGCTCCAGCTCTTTGATGTCAAACTTAAAATAAGGTGCTAAAAGTGCCTCGTCTACAAATTGACCAATATGTACTTCTTTAAACGCGCCATAATCTATTACGTTCCCTACGACGGCAAGTTCTATGAACTTTTTAAGTCCGGAAAATTTTTTGTTTAACTCAGCCTCTATATTCGCAATAAGTTTTTGTGCTTCAAGGTTAGAGCTTTCTTTTACTTCTTTGTATGGATCGTCTATTCCTGTTAATTTACTGAACTCACGAAAGATAAGTTCGGCATATTCTGGAGCTGTTTTTGGTTCGCCATTAGCGAAATCTTTTTCAAAGGCTTCTAGTACATGTTGTTGATCTGTTCCCAGTAATATAGCGAGCCTTCTTATCTGATCTATGCAACATTCCTTGCATTCTTGTGGTGATATCATGCTGTTGTTATCCTCTTTTAATTGTGATAGCAATATGCCTTATGAACAGTGCAATTATCTTTGTAAAAAACAATGACGGCAAGGCAAAAACGATAGGTGATGCAATAATCGCATTTCTTGGGAAACATAGCATTAAAGCGTCATTTACCGATTTTAAGGCGGACTTGGCAATAGTTGTTGGTGGAGATGGGACTTTTTTAGGTGCTGTACGGGCTCTTGGCGAGTTCTTTGGTGATAAAGAGAATTTACCACCAGTATTGGGAGTAAATACCGGCTCTCTTGGTTTTTTGACGGAGAGTAGCATAAATGGATGGGAGTCTGTGCTGAAAAAAGGTTTAGAGAGTGGTTTTAATATTGAAGATAGGGCTATGTTGGATGTTTATGTAGGTGGGGAAAAACATACTGTTCTGAACGATGTGGTTGTTAAAAGGAATAGTGTGGCGAGGATGATAGATTTTGATGTTCATTATAATGGAGGATTCATTTCCAATACAAAAGCTGACGGGGTTATCGTTAGTACTCCGACCGGTTCGACTGCTTATTCTCTTGCAGCCGGAGGACCAATAATGCATCCTTCTATTCCTGCATTCGTGATTACTCCGGTTTCTCCACACACACTTACCAATAGACCAATTGTAGTGGCTGATACTGGCGAGATACAAATAATTGTTAAAAAAGACGTTGAAGATGTCCTTGTTACTTTAGACGGACAAAAAGGGATTTGTTGTAACGGAGATAATAAAATAATAGTTAAAAGATCTCGTCGGGTACTAAAACTTATACACCCTCAGGCTCTTACTTTCTTTGATATATTAGAAGATAAACTTTCTTTTGGCAAAAGAGGCTAAAGTAAATGTTAAGCAAACTCATAATCAAGAATCTTGCAATTATAAAAGAGCTCGAAATAGATTTTACAAAAGGACTAAATATAATCACTGGCGAGACTGGAGCAGGTAAGTCCATGCTCATAGATGCTTTAACTCTACTTTATGGAGGCCGAGCTTCTGTAGAAATGATCAGAGAAGGCGAAGATTCTTGCGAGGTCCAGGGTCTATTTGAAACTAAATATCTTTCCAAGGACCTTTTAAATAGTCTTAAGGAAAATGATATTTCCTTGGATGATGAATTGAATATAAGAAGGGTCGTTCAAAAAGAAGGAAAATCCAGGGCGTATGTTAATGGCGTTCTTGTTACTCAGGGTTACCTTGCTGAACTTGGCGAAACGTTGATATCTATTCTTAGTCAGCACGAACATCAAAAACTGTTCCAGCCCGATTTTCAATTGGACCTTTTAGACAGGTTTCTTAAGAACCAAGAGCAGCTAGGAACTGTTAGCAAAACATATTTTAGTTGGAAAGAGGTGGACAAAAAATATAACGAGTTACTTCATGCTCAGTCGGAAGGAACAAAACGAGCCGATTATTTAAGGTATCAAATAAACGAGGTAAAAGAGCATGGCTTTTCTGTCGACGAGGAAGAGGAGCTTAAGAATACTGTTGCAAGAGCCGATCATGCGACGTTCGTTCTAAAGACACTCTCTGTATTAAAAGATATTTCGGCTTCCGCAGATGATTCTGCTGGTTCAAGACTTGGAAGATTAATTCCTGACCTATCAAGATGTAAAGAGTTTGAGCCGGAAGCAGAAAAAATATTGGAAACTATAAATGATGCGATGGTAAAACTTGATGAAATTGCAGACGCTGCAGATGTGATATCAAGAAAGTACGATATAGATGAGGGAGATATAGAGAATTCAAGGTTCAGGCTTTCTGAGATAAAAAGATTAAAGAAGAAGTTTGGTTGTGAAACGCTGGAAGAGATATTGGTAAAACAGACAGAAATGGAAAGAGAGCTTTCCCTTTTGGATAATATAGACGAGGAGATCTCTAATTTAGAAAATAACGTGAAAAAATTAAAGGCCGATTACGATGCAAAGGCTAAGCTTGTTTCTGACATAAGAAAGAAAAATAATCCTAAATTATCCAAAAAAATAGAAGACATACTTTCTGACCTTGGGATGTTCAAGGGAGGTTTTGTAGTTGCATTTTCAGAGGCTGCACCAGGTCCGAGTGGAATGGACAGAATAGAATATTTGATATCCACAAATCCCGGAGAACCTGCAAAATCCATCTCAAAGATCGCATCCGGTGGTGAAATGTCCAGGCTAATGCTGGCGGTACAGGCTGCTACGAACCAGGTATATGGTTATGGGATACAGGTTTTTGACGAGGTAGATGCGGGTATTGGTGGCGATGTTGGTTTTAAAGTTGGTGGACTTTTAAAAGGTATCTCTGGGAATCATCAGGTTATCGTTATAACTCACCTTCCACAAATAGCCGTGTTTGCGGATAACCACATAAGGGTTTGGAAAGAAGAAAAAGCAGGCCGAACAGTTGTAAAAGTTGATAACTTAACAACGGAAAATAAATTCAATGAAGTTACAAGAATGCTCGGAATGGAAAATCATAAAGTGGCTGTAAGCAATGTAAAAGAAATGCTCACAAAAGCACAGACCTATTCCTGCTTCTCTCAAGTAAAGCTTTAATTGTCTAAAAAACTGATGGAGGATAAAAATGAAAAAACTGTTTTTTACGTCATCTATAATAATGTTGACACTTGCTGTTAATGTCTCTGCTCATAATAGCCAAGGTCTTAATACAGGCTCAGAGTTTTACTACGAACCCTATTCATTTATTGACTCTTGTGGTTGCAAAGATAATAGTTACCCTGGTTGTACCGCAGAGTTTATAATGTTAGAGTCTAAAGATCTTACTTCAGCAATTTCTGAGTTTAAGAAAAAATGTTTAAATCTAGATAATTTAGTTCTTCAACATTGTTACTGTAGAGCGAACCAAACTCAAGTAAATGCACATGGCGTGATAGACACCAAGATCAAGGGTTCAGAGAGAAAATGTTCCATGAACAACGCAATTTTATCGGTAAAAGAATCAGAATCCTCATTTAAGTCTCTTCTTAATGGAACGAATTATACTTGTAAACCGAACAACTAACACATTGGAGCGCTGAAGATGTTTAAGAGTTACTCTTTATTTTTTGTGTTGATTTTTTGTTATAGCTCAATGGTTTTAGCAACAGAAAGCGATGTGGCATACTCAAAGTGTATCAAAGGGGAATATCAATACTGCGGAGTAGTTAATATTAGCAATCCTGAAGCAAAAAAAGCGTATGAGCTGGGATGTACAAACGGTAATATTGAATCATGCCTTCTTGTCAAACTTCTTGCTAAGAACACACAGGAAGAAAAACGCATAGATGATATTTTGAAGGATGTCTGTAAGAAAAATTCCAGAGCACTTACCGCAGGACAAGCAATTGGTGATACCGACTTTTGGGGACGAAATTTTGAAAAGATATGCGCAAATTTTGCTTGGAATGCTTATGAAAATTCAACCAAAAAGGAAACTCTTAAATTCAGGAAAGTAAATTTTCCATTCAAGGCTGGTACAAAATTTTACGTCCACCAAGGTGCTTTTGGCGTTTACTCTCATTATATTTTCCCGAGTTTGTTTTATTCATATGATATGGACGTTCCTTTTGGAACAGAAATTGTAGCGATAGAACCTGGCACAGTTATCGAAGTATATGAACCTAATAAAGGTGGTGGCTGTGAGATGAAATGGGCTAATTTTACTCACAGGATCAGAATTCAAAACAGTGACGAAACAGTTACAGAGTATAGGCACGTTATTAGTAGGGTAAAAGAGGGACAAAAAGTGGTCACTGGCGAAGTTGTAGGAGTGACAGATAACAATGGTTATATATGTGATCAACCTCATTTACACTTTCAAGTTACCAACCCAAAGATAGATCATGAGAATAAAAAGCAGACGATTCCGTTGTACTTTAAGGGTATTAAAGGGGGCTTGTTAAAAGAGGGCTCTTTCTACGTTGTTAAAAAATAAATTGGATTCGTTTGGCGTCCCTGTATAGAAGAGTTTAGAACTGCCTGCATTGGGTACGTAGCCTGAAAAGTCTTGATATTATTGAGTCCACATTGCTGTCAACTATTTAGGCAGCATAAAATGAAGCAGGATTACTATAAAACATAGTTATATCAGCTAGTTAAATAGTAGCATGGTTTTTGCATTAAATACCATATAAGGGTGGTTCATTTAGACAGACACCGGAGGACACATGATTCTGTTTTTACTCATATCTTTATTAAACTTAGGCACATTCGCGCAAAACATTCAGGTTAATACTCCAAAAGAGACTCAAAGCGAGATCGTTTCCAAACTAAATAGTGAAAACGTCTTTTTATTGAATAAGCAGACCGAGCAGGATACCAACAATTATATTTTCTTGAAGAACATTGAAGTATATTTTTCTTTTTTAAGGGAAACAATAGACAGCGATAAAAAGGATATAAAATTCTATATATCTTTTGATGAAAAGGCCTCTGGTGTTAGGGCCCTGGTAAAAAGAAAAGACCTTAATGACGGATCAATAAGTCTGGTTTTCTCCAGAGATTGCAGTGATCTATTATTCGGAGCCAACGTAGCGTCCTTTAGATTAGCTCAGAGCGCAGGTCCAACAACGGTCGTCAGATTCAGTAATGAACTTTTTAAACAGCTGGATAGAATTCTTTCTGATAAGTTATCCACCGAAAATATAAGAAAGAATATAAGGTCCCTCTTATATTCTAAGGATCTTTTGATAGATGAGGGTTTTAAAAAAGAGGAATTATTGTACTTGGCAGAGCAGTTGATGGACATGCCTCCATTCATAAGAAAAGCGGTTTCCATAACAGCACTGGAAAGGGAAACTGATTATTTTGCGAAGGCGCTGGGCGGTTATGAGATATTTCAAAGGAAGATAATCTTTAATGTAAATGCCATGAGTGAGAACGAAAAAAGTAAGAAGGGTAATGTAATAAATCATGAATTCGGCCATGCTTATTTCTTTCAAAAATTGGTAGGAATGATTCAACTTGAGGCTAAGACCACAAACGATATTAAAAAGAAAGACAAGGAAAAAATATTGAATGCTGTTAAGGCTAAAATGTATGAAGATCTGGACAATGCGTATCCGGAAGAAAAAATATCGAAATATTCAAAGAAGGACTTCTTGGAAGATTTTGCAGAGATGTTCTCAAGCTATATATCCAATCCGCAGGTTGCATCTGACATATGTCCTCACAAATATGATTTTATGAAAGAATATGTTTTCTCCAATATTGAGGCTGGAAATAAGACTACAGTAGAATACCTGTTGGATGCCCCAAGAAATTGTAAGGTTGATGTAAGCGGCGTAGAGGATGTAACGGGCCCTTATATAGAGGGCGACATACTAAAAGGCCTTAAGATCGACGCTGTTCCTTTTGTCACATATCAAATATCGCTGGATGCGTCTAATTTTAAGGATGACCTAAGCGGTGTTGGCTCTGTGGCTTTTGTTTGGTCCAATTATTATGAAGGAAAATTTAAAGTTAATAGCGGAATGAATACCTTTGTAATGGCAGACTATGCTTTATCTGAACTATACGGCTGGGATGAAAATTCAAAGCCGAAAGACTTCGAGTATATGAGACTTACTGACAAGCAGGGGAATAGTAGCATATTGAGGAACGTAACGAACAGCAAAAAGCTAAACATACCCAAATATATCTTGATCGCCGGCAGGCATGCTGATTTTACGAATTTGGGAACACATGGGTATAGCGAGAACTTCAGCGTTAAAAAATTAACCAAGGTGGAGGTAGATGCAAAATTTATTTTTTCAGATGAAGGCGCGGAAATAAGCTGGGTATTGGGAAATTTTGAGGATTCTCAGCCTGTAGGATATTTTGTGCTTGTCTGGAATAATAAATTTGTTATGGCTGAAAATATAAATGACATTTATTATACCGACGAGGAAAATGGCAAGCTCTGCTATCCTTTGGGATCATGCAAGACCTCTTTGGATGAAAAGTTCATGAAACCGGGCGAGAGATTTACCTTGACCAATGCGTATTATGTTGATATCAAACAGGATGTTTTGGACCTATTTAAGGTCGCCGATAAACAAAAGCTGGTTAGCACTTTGTCTTTTACCGTTCCCTCTGATTTTAGTGTAAAACCGAGGACCCCTTCTTCTTATGTTGACAAGACACCTGCGATAGTTGTTGAGGACATTAAATTAAACGTAACCAAGGATGCTCTTAATCTCGATAGAAGTATAGTTGAAGTTACTATTCCATTTCCACAGGATATTACGGATGCTCAGCTCAATAAAATTCAAGAAGACTATTCTTCCGGCATAGAGTGGGGCAGGGAGGTAATAGTGGAAATATCAGCCAAGAATTCACGGTTTAGATTTTTTCAGAGTTTTAATACCTCTGAGTATGGTAAAGAATCGGACCAACAGATATCCAAATTTTTGGTTCTGGATAGAGATAAAAAACAATTATCCTTTAAGTTTTATATGAACGAGAAGTATCAGAGCGATACATATTATATTTCAAGTCTTCAAATCCCGAAATTTAAGTTTAAGTCGACTGATCCTTCCAATATGGGAGAAGATCAGGATAATTATTTTGACTCTTCTCCCAGGTTTGCGAAAGATAAATTTAAGAATTTGGAATTTGAACATAAGACAAATTATGTTGAAGAAGACTTAAATGTTGATCTGGACAACGTGGAAGCAAGCTTTATGAATACTACTGATGACTATGGCGGTAAAAATAAAATAGTTCGAGTTAAAGTACCTGTATCTGGGTTTAACAGTAAATCATCAGTAATTTGCGAAGTGTCAGTAATGAACAAAACGACAGGAAGAACCTTTTCAAAAAGAGTATATGCTCCAGCAATAGGGTGGTCCGGAGCCGAAGATAAAGAATATACCGATTTAAGAAAAATGGCATTGGAACAGGGTTATATATATGTTGATGTGCCTCTTGGTCAATATGCTGCTAATGATGAGTATATAATAGACGAGATACAGCTAGCGAAGAGTTACTGTTTAAAAACAGACTCAATTATGGATAAAAATAACATAATAAAAATGGGCGGAAATAATTTTTGGGCGCAGGAAAAGACCTTCAATACGACCAGAAGGGACATTAAGGTAACAACTATACCGATGGAATTGCCCAAGGATGACAAGAGAAACTAAGATTGGCGTCCCCAACGGGACTCGAACCAGGCGCAATTGACGGATCAATGCCGAACAGTGCTTTTGCGGTGGCATTTTGGGCAAGATTTTGTGTCAAAATTGGCCTTAATCCTGCTTTTTAGCCATAAAAATGGGGTAAAAAGTCCTTGCATTCAGCACTTGTATGATATAAATCACTTGCCCTGGAACACCATATCTATAGGAGAGTTACGTACCATGGACAGAGCAAGACAGATAACAGAAAAATTCAAAAGAGCTGATGCGACAGTTTTTAATGCGGGAGATACCATAAAGGTTTATTCAATAATAAAAGAAACTGACCAGAAGGGTGTTGAAAAGCAAAGAGTTCAGGCCTTTCAAGGTGTCTGCATAAAAAGAAGGAACGCAGGGATATCATCTACTTTTACAGTAAGAAAGATATCTGACGGTGTAGGCGTAGAAAGAATATATCCGCTACATAGTCCAACCATTAGCAAGATAGAAGTTGTTAACAAAGGTAAAGTTCGTAGAGCTAATTTGTCTTACTTCAAAAAGCTAAAAGGTAAAGCTGCTAGAATAAAGAGAGAAGAAGTAAGTTACATAGAGCCTACTACTAATACCGCAGAGAACAAAACAGAATAAGTTCTCGCTGTGTATAGTTCAATCCATTTGACATAGGCCTCACTTCAAATATAGTTACGCTTGGAGTGTTTACACATGATTAGATTCATTCTCAGTAAGCTTATAGGTACAAAGAACGATAGAGTCGTAAAAGATCTTTGGAGTTTTGTTAACAGAGTTAATGAACTTGAAGATGCAATAAAACCTCTTTCTGACGATGATCTAAAAGCAAAAACAACTGCATTCAAAGAAAGATACAATAATGGTGAAGATATAGAATCTTTGGCTCCAGAAGCATTTGCCGTAGTAAGAGAAGCTGGAAAAAGAGTTCTAGGTGAAAGGCATTTTGATGTTCAAATAATGGGCGGATATGTTCTGCATCAAGGTAAAATATCTGAAATGAGAACTGGTGAAGGTAAGACATTAACGTCGACCTGTCCGATGTACCTTAATGCACTTACGGGAAAGGGGGCGCACCTTGTTACCGTTAACGATTATCTTGCAAAAAGAGACAGCGAGTGGATGGGACAAATATATAAGTTCCTTGGCATGTCCGTTGGTTGTATACATCATTCTATCAGCGATGCAGAAAGACGTGTTGCTTATGGTTCAGATATAACTTATGGAACAAATAATGAATTTGGATTTGATTATCTAAGGGACAATATGAAATATGATGTGAAGGACCTTGTACAAAGGCCTCTTCACTACGCAATAGTCGACGAAGTTGACTCAATACTTATAGATGAAGCAAGAACCCCTCTTATAATCTCTGGCCCGACTGACGATGATATAAGTAAGTACTATTATGTTGATACTTTTATCCCGTCGCTGATGAAGGACAAGGACTATACAATAGATGAGAAGAGTAAATCTGTTGCACTTACAGAAGAAGGAGTACAGAGACTTGAAAAGGTCTTAAAGGTCGGAAATCTTTATGACCCACACAACATAGAATGGCTACACTACGTTACACAGGCATTAAGAGCACACGCGCTTTTTAAGAGGGATGTTGATTACGTTATCCAGGAAGATAAAGTTCTTATAGTGGATGAGTTTACAGGAAGATTATTGCCTGGTCGACGTTATTCAGACGGCTTGCACCAAGCATTGGAAGCAAAGGAAAAAGTAAAAGTTGAAAGTGAGAATCAGACTCTTGCAACCATTACTTTCCAAAATTATTTTAGAATGTATCAAAAACTCTCTGGTATGACAGGTACAGCGGAAACAGAAGCTGCGGAATTTTCCAAGATATATAAACTGGACGTAGTAGTTATTCCAACCAATCAACCAATGGTAAGAAAAGACCTTGCTGACCAGGTATATAAGAACGAAAAAGCAAAGTTCAAGGCTGTCGTTAACGATATAGTTGCAAGGCATCAAAAAGGTCAGCCTGTACTTGTTGGTACTATCTCTATAGAAAAATCAGAAAAACTTTCCAAAATGTTGAAGATGCAGGGTATAAGGCACAATGTGTTGAATGCAAAATATCACGAGAAGGAAGCAGAGATAATCTCTCTTGCCGGTCAACCCGGTGCTGTGACAATATCTACCAACATGGCAGGTAGAGGAACGGATATAAAACTTGGAGCAGGTATCCCGGATGTTGGTGGTCTTCATGTTATAGGAACAGAAAGACACGAGTCACGTCGTATAGACAATCAGTTAAGAGGTCGTTCTGGTCGTCAGGGAGACCCTGGTTCATCCAGATTTTACCTGTCACTGGAAGATGACCTGATGAGGGTTTTCGGCAGTGAACGTATATTGAAATTAATGGATACTCTCAAGATGGATGAGAACGAACCTATAGAGCACAGGTGGGTATCTCACGCAATAGAGAATGCACAAAAGAGAGTTGAAGGACACAACTTTGATATAAGAAAACATCTTCTTGAGTACGACGATGTAATGAACCAGCAAAGAGATGTTATCTATTCGATGCGTAAAAGCATGCTTCTGGGTCAGCATCTTAAAGATTTTTTCCTGGATATAGTTAAAGAAGAGTGTGATGCAGTAGAAAGCTCTTTAGCTCAATTCAAGAGCGTAGAGGAATGGGACTTTGAAGAACTAAATAATCAGATATCAGAAGAGTTTAATTTTAAAATAAAGAAAGCTGATTTTATCGCTTCAAATAAGAAGCTTGGCGCTTATCTTTTTGAAATAGTGAGCGCAACGTTCGAGCAGAGAATAGCGGAACTTCCGGAAGGTGTGTTCCTTGACGTATGCAGAACGATATTTTTGCAGTCGCTGGATGTGCTTTGGAAAGAGCATTTAAAGAACCTTGATTATTTGAAAGAAGGAGTTGGCTTGCGTGGTTATGCACAGGTTAACCCTCTTGTTGAATATAAAAAAGAAGCATTTAACATGTTCGTTGAACTTGATTACAATATAAAAACGAGCACGCTTGGCAAGTTGTTCAAGGTAAAGGTCTCTCCTCAATACGCAGAAGCAGAAGGTAAGCGTATGGCAGAGGAGAAAGAGGCTGCGAATATGATGTCTGCTCTTGAGCAGTATAAAAAGCAGCAGGAAGCTTTACAAAAGAACCTTATAATGAGCAGAAGCAGCGACGAAGCACCTCAACCTGTAAAAAGGGATCACGATAAGATTGGCAGGAATGATCCTTGCCCTTGTGGTAGCGGTAAAAAATATAAAAAATGCTGTGGTAAGTAATGCTTAAACTTACTGGGGGAGAATTAAGGGGACGTAACGTAGAGTGCCCTCCTGGTAAGGAAATTAGACCGACTTCATCCAAGGCACGTCAGGGAATATTCAATACTCTTTTTTCAATGGGATTTAAAACAGAGGACGCAAAGGTCCTTGAGCTTTTTGCAGGAACAGGGCTTATGAGCTTTGAAGCTATAAGCAGGGGCGCAAATTCAGCCGTTCTTGTTGACGCTGCAAAAACTTCTTTGGATGTTATTTCTAAAAATGTCGAAAAGCTTAAGATAAATGACAGGGTAAGACTTGTTAAGAACGATGCTCTTCTTTTTGTTGAGCGCAGTGATCTGTCTTCGTATGATCTTATCTATCTGGACCCTCCATATAGGTACACTGGTTATGGAGACCTTGTATCCGTGATGATGTCAAAAATATCAGAGAACACTATAGTGATAGCGGAAAGTGACAGGGATATCATTAATGAGATAAAGGCACCTTGTGACGTCGTAAAAATAAAGAACTGGGGCAAGAGTAAGGCATTCTTCTTTAAAAGAAAATGATTTCCAAAGATTTTTTTTACATTATCAGTGATCCTTTAGCCAATAAATCGGCGTGTGCAATAGATTTTAAAACAGGCTCTATGAATGATCCTGATGATATGTTGGGTCTGTCACACCTTGTTGAGCATGTTATTTCTTCACAGTTCTCAGAGGGTAAAATTGGTGTTTTTAATGCTTCTACCAACTATGAGCATAGTAATTTCAGGTTTGAAACAGACCATGCATCATTTTTAAAAGCATTAAAGATTTTTGTTGAAGCTTTGAATTCTCCTTCCATAAGTACGGCAAGGCTTAATGCCGAAAAAAAAGTAATTAACTCTGAGTTTGAAAAAAGCAAGTATGATCAATCGGTATTAAGAGCCCAGATGCTTCCTCCATCAAGGTTCCAACATGGAAATACAAAGACGCTCAATAATGTTAAAATGAAAGATATTAAAAAGTTTTTTGATATGCATTATGGTGCTTCTAATGCAAAAGTAGCAATAGTAACGGCTCTTACGTATGAAGAAATAAAAGACACTGTGACTAAAATATTCTCAGGTTTTAGAACAGGTGATATTGCCGTAGCACAGACAAGAAAAAAAATATTTGATGGACTTTCGCTTCCATTAATAACGACATCTGCACTAGAGGACAGCGTTATTTTAAGCTTTGAGATAGATAGGATTTATGATCTTTATAAAACAAAACCGCATTGGATATTAAGTTATTTAATAAATACAAAACGAAAAGGTTCCTTATCTAAAAGACTTAAAAGTTTAGGTCTTGCAACAGATGTCTGGTCAAGTGTACAGCCATTTTCGTTTTCGTCACTGTTCTTTGTGGAATTTAAACCAACGGCAAAAGGATTGTTGGCTCCTCAAGAATTAATAGCAGAATTTTTTTCGTATATTGAACTTATAAATAACAAAGGCTATCCAGAATATTTATTTCAGGAACAAAAAACGATATCTTTGCTTGGTTCTAAATTTAAAGAACAAAACGAAGGGATGGTCGTTGTAAAAGATCTTGCCAGGCTTATGCACTATTACCCGGCAGAAGAGGCTTTAAATTACAATGAAATTATATTTGAGTATGGTAAAGAAGATTTTTTAAAGATGCTGTCACAGTTTCGCCAGAACAATATGAAAGTACTACTATGTAATCCAGAAGCAGTATGCAGTAAAACTGAAAAATATTATGGTGTTCGCTACGAGACGAATAAGCTTGGTGTTGTGGCTAAAAATAAGAATTCTATGTTTAAATATCCGGAAGCCAATAGGCTTATAATGAATGATCCCATTTTATATAACGACGATAAAAAGAATACCCTCCCATATTTATTGATAAATGATCAAAGAGGTAAAGCGTGGTTTTTGCAGGATAATGTTTTAAAACTCCCAATGCTATACATTAACCTTATGATACTGAGTCCAGAAATTAATAAAGATCCTTATTCAAAGTTACTTTCAATTATTTATACGAGACTGGTTTCTGAAATGCTGGAAGAAACACTAGATGAAGCAGGTGAGGCGGGTCTTTCTTTTGGAATAGACAGGGACGATAAAGGGATTTCGTTGTTTTTTAGTGGCTATTCTCAAAAGATGCCGTTGCTTATTAAAAAAGTTATCTCTGGTCTAAAAATAAAGGGTATTAAAGCAGAAATATTAAATGCTCTAAAAAGCGATTTAAAAAATGATTATTGCTCTCTTCAGAAAGGATCGTCGTTATCTTTGGCACAATATTTTAAATATCAGCTTATTCATAAACATAGTATTCCTTTCTGTGATTACATTGATCTTATAGATAAAGTTACAGTAGGGGATGTAACTAAATTCGTCGATATAATATATAATAAAATTTCGCTGGATTCTCACATATATGGAAACATTTCTCCCAAAGACGTAGGCCTTCTTTACAATGTTATATTCTCAGAACTTGGAGCTACGGGCTTGTCAGAAAAGGAGAAACCAAAAGACGTTGTAATCAACTATGGGGAAGGTTGTTCTTTTACCTACTGCTTGGAAACAGATTCTTTAGATCATTGCTGGTCTTCTTTTTATCAATTCGGAGCAAGGACCATAAAGTTAAGTGCCGCAATTCAACTAGGTAATATGTTCTTGGCGGCGTATTTTTTTGACAGTATTCGAAGTAAAAAACAGCTTGGGTATTTGGCAGAAACACGGATAGAATTTTTTGAAAAAGTTTTGGGTGTATCCTTTGTTATTTTATCTGATGAAAAACGGCCGAATGAACTTGCAAAATACGCGGAAGAGACCTTAAAAAAATTCCCAGAGTATTTACAAAAAATATCTAAGGGCGTTTTTGAAAACAGTAAGCGTGTGCTGGTTGAAAGAGTGAATAAAAATAACAGAACCTTGGAAGACTGGATGAATGATATTTTCCTTACATCGGTATTTGATGGAGATACACAATATGCTCAAAAGCTCTCTAAAGAAATAATGTCTTTATCCATTAAAGAGGTATCTAAGGTTTTTTCTAATGCCTTTGATATTAAAACTCGAGCCAGAATTTGCATATATGCAAGCCCATCAGCTAGTAAGCCTTTGAAGGGAGATGTGCTTATTAAGAATATAACCCCCTTCAAGGAAGATACGTTCACCTAGGGTCATGACCCTATTGTTGTTCATTAGTATATCTTTGAATGCGTGTCGGTATAAATTGTTTTTATTGGACAAAAGCTTGTGTCCTTTGATATATAGAGATTATTATGGGAAGCGCAAAGAATTTCATGCATTCAACTCTCGACATGATAAGAAAGTCTTCTTCTATAGCAATGTTACTAATGAAGAAGTCGCTTGTTGAAAGAAAAAGAAGAGGGATGTTTCAGCATCTTGGTGAGCTTACTTATGCTCTTTGTAAAACTAATAAGATAAAGGAAGAATCGATTGAACCTCTTATAGAACAAATAGACGGTGTTAATAAAGAATTGAGAGAGACATCAACAGAAATAGATTCATATGTGTCTAAAGAGATTCACAATCATAATTAACGCTTAAGCCTTACAATATAAGCAAATAACATTAGTGCCACTCCAATAAAAGGTACTGCGTAATATTCTAAACTGTCGTTGATTTTACTTCCAAGTATCCCCGGGGTCGTCAAACAGAATAACAAAACGTAGGCAGATAACAGAATTGTCGCGAACCTGTCTTTTTTTATTATACTTAAGCACGTCATATATGCAATTACCGGTGCGTAGAACAATGCCATGTTGTACCATGAAACGGGAGTTAATATCGGAGTTAGAGCTAATATTAAGAAGAAGATCTTTAAACGGAATGGCTCTTTTGTTTTTTCTTTGTTTTTTAAAAAAATTGGCAACAAAGCGATAAAAATTATTAAGAACGACGGTAATAGAATATGTTTTGTCTGCAGAGTTGGAAAAAAGCGCATGACCGTTGCCGTAAGATTTTGAAAAACGGTGCTGTTAAGAGGCCAATGGCTTCCAAAATGATTAAGGACGGTATATTGGTTGTGTAGCAATGTAATACCATCGCTGTATCCATTTACTAATATCGGAAGGGCAGCATATAAGAAAATAGAGAAGAGTATTCCGTACAAAACTGTTTTCCAGTTTTTGTTCCATATAAAAAAGCAAAAAATAAAAGCTGGATATATTTTAAATACCATTGCTGCGGCTATCAAAGCGCCTGCAAATAATGGGTTTTTATCTCGGAATTCATATGCATATATAGAGAGTGCCATAAGAAAGATCGCGATATTAGCGTTCATAAAACCGTCGTTTACGGCATACGCGGTAGCAAGTAATGTTATTGAATATATCAGATAACGATATTTTGAATTTGACTCTCCTAATAATTTTAATGAATTTTCGACGGAGAAATGAAGTACCTTTATGTAGCTTAAACAGAAAATAATATAGAAGAGGATCTTTCCTGCATAACCCAGATATGAAAATACAGAGAATATTAATGCGAAGAAATATGGGTAATAATAGCCTCCAGGTGTTGTTCTTTTTAAGTCATAAAGCTGTAGCGCTTGCCCGTGTAACACTTTTAATCCTGCAATGTCATAGACGGGGTAGTCTATAAAATGAATAACTAAATGGTTTACTCCGATACCGAATATCAGTAGTAATAATGCGTAATAGAGGTATCTATACAGTTTTAGATCCAGCCTTCAACTTCGTACTTGTTAAGTTTATTATATAGAGTTTTTAGAGTAATACCAAGCGCTGCAGAGGTTTTGCTTTTGTTGCCATTATAGAATTGCAAAGCATTCAGTATATGCTCTCTTTCTATATCGTCTAATTTTTGTGGTGAAGTGCTGCTTAGTCCGTCTGCATTCTTTGCAAGTTTCTTCATGTCCGCAGGGATATCGTCTAAAGTTATTATGTTTCTTTTACCGGCGGTTTCTTTTGGAAGCATAATTTTTATTCTTTCTATGCAATTTATCAGTTCTCTAACATTACCTGGCCAAGGATATCTTACGAAGATCTCCATTGCTTCTGGTGTTACGTCCTTTATCGTCGAACCAATAAAGTTTTTTACCAAAGCAGGAATGTCCTCTTTTCTTTTTCTTAGAGAAGGGATTCTTAATACTATGGTATTAAGCCTGTAGAACAGATCTTCCCTAATTGAATTATTTCTTATTTCGTTCTCGAGCTTTTTATTTGTTGAGGAAATTATTCTAACATCGGACTTAAGAGCGATTCCTTCACCAACTCTGTTATATTCACCATTTTGTGCGAATCTTAACAATTTGGCTTGCATATTAGGACTCAGCGAAGTTATTTCGTCCAAATACAAAGTTCCACCATTGGCTCTTTCAACAAAACCGATTTTGTCTGTGATGGCACCAGTAAAGCTCCCTCTTATGTGCCCAAATAAGTCGCTGTCAAAAAGATCTTCTGTTAAAGATGCGCAGTTGATAACAACAAATTGTTTGTTAGAACGATTACTTCTGTTATGGATCTCTTTTGCGATAAGTTCTTTGCCCGTGCCACTTTCACCTGTAATTATGACATTAATGTTACTTTTGGCGATTCTGTCTACTATGTCGACAATACTTCTCATTTCTTCGCTTTCATGTATTATCGAATTAGGCGAAGATTCTGATTTTGTGTTTTTTGAATTTGTTCTTTTTTCTAGCTCCATAAAAATCCCCTCTGGTTATTTTTTACAATACCCGTAAATCATTTCAACTAGTGTAAAACAATATCTTATTTTGTCAATATAAGTATTAATAAAAATTGATACTTCTATAGTGTTGCGTTATACTTTTTGGGAAGGACAAGTAGGTGTTTGTATGCTTATTTCACAGGTTTTTTGAACATAACCAGTAAAAAAAACAGGAATATTATGATGTATATCACCCAAACCGGTAAATTTGTGCCGGACAACATAAATCCTATAAGTGCGGATGCAATTACCGTAGCACCAATATAAGGTAACATTGAGGACGCGTGTTTAACTGTATTTATTTTAAATATACTACATACCATTATTGCTGTCGGTGAATATGGGGAAAGTAATTCTCCCGCGATACAGCCTTCTATTATAGCCGCGACTGCATTTGCAGAACTTAGATCCCCTCCAATCTGTCCTGCGATAGGTAACAGGATAGGAATTATTGTCGCCGAACTTATAAGACCGTTGCCTGACATGAACGTAGTTGCGGTGCTTATTACAAAACAAACGAAGGGAAAGAAAGGTGTTCCTATTTTTACTTTAAAGAGGCTGATTATGTAATATGCGCTTCCCATATCACTTAGGAGTTTTCCAAAGGAAAAAGAGAGAAGAAGCAATACGGCATAATATGTTACGTCCTTAGATGTTCCAGCGATATATTTGGTTATATCCTTTATGTTTAGTATTTTTACTTTTAATGAATATAGAATAATAGAGAGCAGGCTTATTAAGGACGACAATGCTAGGGCTGAACTTACATTAGAATAAATTAAATAGTTTTTTAAGTGTGCGATCCTGAAAGAATCACTATCTACGTCAACTCTTATTGCGCCTATTAAAAGGGACAAGATCACGAATGAAAATAAAAATAAGGACAAAAAGAAGATACTAAGATTTGGTTTTATCTTAATAAAATCTTTATTAGTGAATAAGGGTTCTTCTTCACCACTGGATACAATTTCCATACGAGGTGTCGTTTTTTTAAAGAGGAAAAAGAACAACAACATCGCTATACTAGCAATGGAAAAAAACTTAAATTGCAAGGATTCAACAAATAGTGTTACCCCAATGTTTTTGTAGTTATATATGAATAGAGTAGAGATCAGCATTGTAAGAACATGGGCGATGAAAGAGGATCTTAGGGGTCTAACGATGTTTCTGTTGTCAAAAGATTGTCTGGTCCATGCAGCAGCAGTAACGCCAGAGTATGGGTGAAAGTATAAAAAAGGTAAAAGGATGTATTTTAATTTCCCTTTTGAATCTACAAGGCCTTTAAATCCTCCTGCACCAGCCAGGATCCTAAGGAACATGATTATTGTTATAAGGAATACCACCATGTTTAAGTTATTCCCAAACAGACTATACGGCAGGTATCTGTAAAAAAGTTCTTTGGTTCCCATAATGATGGAACCACCGTTATAAAGGATGCTTCCCAAAAGCAAAGAACACGAGACGCTTATAATTGGACTTGCCGTCACAAAACATAAAAACAGAGCTAATACTGCTGGAATAATGCTCGTGTATTTTATTGGGTCAGTTATTAATTCTTTTTCTTCTATTATTTGTCCTGTACTTTCTTCGGAGATGATAAATTTTACGATTATTCTAGTATCTATTTTTCTAAAAGAAGTTGAAAAGATGAATCTGTTTTTTACATGAGGTTCATTTTTTTTATTAAGTTGTGTTACATATTCATTAAATCTATTGGAATATTTTTGCCATTTTGCTTCTACAGGTTCTATATTTTTGTAAGTAACAAAGTCTCCCTTTCTTACTATTTGATCGATAGTCCAGTTTAGTTCAACCCATATTTTGTCTGCAGATTTTTCCTGTAAATATTCCTTGTCACCTGCATAAAAAAGCAGAAAGAGGGTGATCCCTGCTATCACCGATAGAAATACAGTCCTTTTATTCTTAAAAAATAACACCTTAAAGCAAAGCTACAACAAATTACACTTGCAGAAAAGCGTAAAATTCTATAAATAATACCTGCGGATACATTAAGACAGCAGAGGTAATTAGGCTCTAGAAGCCCATGCCTCGAGGAGAGTAACATGTCTAAAAAGATCAGGGTCGCCCTTATGGGCGTCGGTAACTGTGCTTCATCCCTTGTTCAAGGGGTAAATTACTACAAAGACATCAAGGAAACAGAGAATGTGCCAGGGCTTATTACCACCAATTTTGGTGGATATTTGCCAAACGACATAGAGTTCGTTGCGGCTTTTGATGTTGATTCAAGAAAGGTCGGCAAAGACCTTGCTGATGCCATCTTTGAAAAACCAAATTGTACTACTGTTTTTAATCCAAGAGTTCCAACTCTTAATTGCATCGTAGAGCAAGGTTATCTTTTGGATGGCTGTGCTACTCATATGAGTAACTACGCCGACCACAGAGCTTTTAGGCCTCTTAAGGATAAGTATACTAGCGATACAGAAGCGAAGAACGCTATCGTTAAAACATTAAAAGACAGAAAAGTAGACGTAATCGTAAACTACATGCCTGTTGGTAGTGAAAAAGCGGCATTTTTTTATGCAGAATGTGCTTTGGAGGCTAAAACTGCTTTTGTTAATGCAATGCCAGTGTTTGTTTCAAAACTTTGGGGCAATAAATTTATAGAAGCTGGGCTTCCAATACTTGGTGACGATATAAAATCACAAGTTGGTGCAACTCTTCTTCATAGGGTGCTTACAAAAATGTTCGAAGACAGAGGGCAGCCTGTAAAGAAAACTTATCAGCTTAACGTCGGTGGTAACACAGACTTCTTGAATATGATCGATAGATCAAGACTTGCTTCAAAGTCTAAATCAAAAACTCAGGCTGTTACAAGCATAATGGACAAGCAGATACCTAAAGATGACATTTATATAGGACCATCTGACTATGTTCCTTGGCTTAATGACAATAAGGTTTGCTTCATAAGAATGGAATCCGAGCAATACGGCGGTGTTCCAATGGTGATGGACCTAAGACTTAGCGTAGAAGATTCTCCAAACTCAGCAGGTGTTATTACAGATGCAATCAGAGCAGCAAAGGTCGCTTTGGACAGAAAAGATTCTGGTCCTATAGTCGCAGCAAGTGCATATTTATTCAAAAGCCCTGTTGAGCAATACGATGATTCTATTGCCAGAGAGATGTTAAAGTCCTACGCAAAAGTTAATTAATAGTTCTAATAAACATTTGGTCCTTGTTTTTAAAAAACAAGGACCAAATTTATTTTTGATTGGTTGAAAATCAGCGTCGTCTGAGTTTATAACTTAAAAGGTTCTTGTTTTGCATCTGCCTTTATAGGAGGTAAATTCTCGTAGTAAATTCTTGGAAGTTTGATATGAGCAAGCGGGCTTAACATAAACTGATCTAAATTATATTTCGTTCCATGATATTCAACGGGATTGAGACAATAAATACTTATAAAATCCCAAAAATATGTATTTTCACTTCTGATATAATTCATTACTAGGCAATGTTTAAATGTAAGTTCAACACAGTCATCAGCTAAGAAAAAAGTAAGTTCAGCATTGTTATCTTCATTTTTTGAAAGATCCGTACGAAGAACTACGTTGTTAACCTCTGGAATTAATTTCTGCTCTGATAAAAGTTCTGTCACACTGTAACTTTTTGGTTGGGCAAAAGCACTATTACTTAAAAGTAAAGCTACTAGTGCAATCGTAAATCCAATTAATCTCTTCATAAAAATAATCCTCCAAAAGAGTCTTTAATCCTTATATCTTGTCTTAAGGGCTAAGGTCAAGTTTTATTGTAAATTTTACAGATGCTTTGTTAAGCTAGCTGTTGGTGAGCCTCGGCTAAATTGACTCTACCGTAAAAATGTCTTCTACTATATAAAAACAAATGCATTAGTTGGTGTTTTTCTGCTTGGGTATTTTAGCGGGAATTCAATTATTATGGTGGGGTGGTGACGCCAAACTTACAAAAAAACTTTATAGCTTACGTTCAGGACTCCTGCTATTTTTTTTGCCCAGTTTTTTGTAAGAGTTATTCTGCCTTTTATAAGGTCGTTTATTTTTTGAGGAGGAACTTTTAGCTCCTTTGCCAAGCGGGACTGACTAATACCGTGAATTTCAATCGCTGATCTCAATATTTCTCCGGGCTTGATATGTGAATCATCCCAGTTTGAAAATTCCTTAGATTCAACGCCCTCTATCAATTTCTTAATCTTGATAACGGAGATCTTACTGGATACCTCCTCGGTGCTTACTTTATTAAGCCTAAGGGCCAATCCAAGCTCGAACAACAGTGACGATAGATACCCACTGGACAATCTATTAATATTCATGTTTGTTTATCTCCAACACTAACACGTAAAATTCTTTTATTACCCAATTAATGTGTATATTATACCCAAAACAGTCTTTTCACAAGAGCTTTTTATATGATTTAGACTAGACAAAATTGATTCCAGTATGGAATAGTTGTATGGGTCATTGTAAAATGACGATATTTTATTAAAACCGATAATTTGTCACCAAAAAATTGACACCGCGACCATATGCCATTAGAATTTTAGATAAATAACATTCCAAGGGAGGAAAGGATGCCTCTTTCAAAAATTTTGGTTGTAGATGATGAACCAACCTACAGAGCTTCTGTCTCAAGGTGCTTGACCAACAACAGTTACAGAGTTACCGCCGCTGATAGCGGAGAAAGAGCTTTGGAACTTTTGTCTACAGGGAACTATGATCTGCTTATTACTGACTTAAAAATGTCTGGAATAAGTGGTCTTGATCTTATAAAAAAGATCAAAGAGATTTCCCCTAATACAGCGACCATAATAATGACGGCATACGCAACTATAGAAACCGCCATAGAGGCTACAAAAAATGGAGCTTTCCATTATTTGGTAAAGCCATTTAATATTGATGAGCTTACTCAGTTAGCACAAAAAGCCATCGAACATAAAAAGCTTAAAGATGAGAATGTGTATCTTAGAAAACAAATGAGTAGAAATGCCAGTGTTGCTGATATCGTCGGGAAAAGCAGCGCTATCCAGAATATTGTAGATATGGTGAAGAAATTAGGTGATTCGGATTCTAATGTGCTTATAACCGGAGAAGCAGGTACAGGAAAAGACCTTATAGCAAAAGCGATACATAGTGTAAGTAGACGAAGTAAAAAAATCCTTGTTTCTTTTGATTGTTTAAATCCATCCAGTGATTTTTTAGAGGCTGAGCTTTTTGGCTATGTTAAGGGTGCGTTTGCTGGTGCGGTATCTTCTAAAGAAGGAAAAGTGGATCTTGCTGATGGAGGAACGCTTCTTTTAGATAATATTTCTGAATTACCATTGAATACGCAAACAAAATTACTTCAGCTTATAAAAGATAAAACTTATTGTCCTCTTGGCTCAAATAGGAATTCAGAGGCTGATGTACGAATAATTGCTACAACAAACAGAGAAATGGATAGCGCGGTAGCGCGAGGTTCGTTTAGAAAAGACCTTTATTATGAATTGAACGTTATCCCGATATTTATACCTTCTGTCAGAGAAAGAGGAGAAGATATCCCTCTGTTAATAAATCATTTTATTAAATTGTACGCTACAAGAAGCGGGAAAAGAATAGACGGTGTAAGTAAAGAAGCGATGTTGACGTTTGTTAATTATTCCTGGCCTGGTAACGTTACAGAAGTGCAGACCTTTGTTGAACGTCTTGTTGTCTCTTGTGGTAACAGGATAGAACTTTCGGATCTTCCGATGAAATATTTTGAGGATAATTCAAAGAAAGTTGCAACACTTAAAGGTGTTGACCCTGTTACTAGTCCAAAACTGGTTATTCCCGACGATGGAATAGATCTTAATAATATAATAAAAGAGCTAGAGGATCATCTTATAAATCAAGCTTTAGATAGAACTAATGGTAATAAAAACCAGGCTGCCAAACTTTTAAAGTTGAACAGAACCACTTTGGTAGAAAAACTTAGAAAAAGGGGAGTTATAAAGGCCAGGAGTTTGACGCTGTAGCGTTATAATAAAAATGAGCATACTTTGGAATAAAAGAATAGCCGGTAATCAGGAATTACCTGTAGAATCTGATGCGCAGGTTACTAAGGAACGCTCAAAAAAGGTTTGGGCTGTAGGTGGTGGAAAGGGTGGTGTTGGAAAAACTCTTATCGCAGCTAACCTCGGTATTATGCTTGCAAGAGAAGCTGGCAAAAAAGTAATTCTTGTTGATCTTGATCTTGGAGGAGCGAATCTTCACACCTGTATCGGTGTAGATTTACCAAAATTTACTTTAAGTGATTTTGTTCAAAGAGAAGTTGATAATCTGGAAAAACTTGTCGTAAGTACTCCAATAAAAAATCTAGGTCTTATAAGTGGGGCGCAGGATTTTTTAGACATAGCAAATATAAAACATTCCCAAAAACAGAGATTCCTTACTCATCTTAAAAATTTAGACGCTGACTATATAATCCTAGATCTTGGTGCAGGAACAACGTTCAATACACTCGATTTCTTTTTGGCTTCTGACCTTGGGATAATAACACTTGTTCCGGAACCAACATCGATAGAGAACGTTTATCGTTTTATAAAAAGTGCGTTTTATAGACGGTTAAAAACCATAGAATCAACAATGAAGATAAAGCAGATTATAGACGGGATAATGCATAAAAGGGTAGAGAACAATGTTAATACTCCGGCCGATCTTTTAATGCAAATAGATGCATTGGACCCTGTACTAGGAGAAAAAGTAAGGGCAGAAATGCAGATGTTCTCTCCAAAACTTATTATAAATATGGTTAGAAGTCAGACCGACGTAGAGCTTGGTCATGCCGTAAGTTCTGTTTGTAAAAAATATTTTGGTATCGATGTAGAGCTGCTGGGATATATAGAATATGATAATCTTGTTTGGCAAAGTGTAAGAAAAAAAGCACCAGTACTGTTAGAGTTCCCAAATTCAAAACTGGTTTCTAACTTTAACAGGATATATAAAAAATTACTTAACCCTAGTATAAAGTTCGTTGACGATGTTTGGGAGAGGCTGTAGGTGAAAAAAAAGAGTAACAAACTTAATTTTTACGAGGTTCTTGACCTTAAAGAGAACGCAACAAGAAAGGAAATCGTTGAGGCTTATCAAAAGGCTAAAAATATATACGGAAAAGATTCAATGGCTGTTTACAGCTTGTACTCCAATGAGGATAGTACAGATATGCTGAACCTTATAGAAGAGGCATACCAGGTCCTTGTAAATCCTCAGAGAAGAGAGCTTTACAATAAAGAACACAACATCAACAGCCACCGCTCGGTAGTTAACATTTTTTTTGATAAACCTGGTGAGATTAAAAGAGCTTTTGTTGAAACACCTAATTTTAAAAGAATGTCAGAGAATGATATTTCAGAGGAGTCTCCAGAAATAAACAAGGAAGCTTTTAAGGCTTATGTGTCTATTTCTAAGCAGGATATGACACCGACTTTGCCTGATTACAAGACTAGTGAAGAAATGGAGTCTAGAATAACGTCGGAGACTAATTTTAATGGAGAGTTCTTTGCTGAAATAAGGGCATATAAAAATATGTCTCTTGGATACGTCTCTAATAAAACAAAGGTTCCAATATATCATATAGAGGCTGTAGAAAGAGAAGATTACTCTGCTTTGCCGGCACGTGTATATACGTTGGGTTTTATAAAGACCTATGCAAGGTTGCTTGGTCTTGATCGAGAGAAAGCGTCAAAAGCTTATATTGAAAGGTACGATAAAGCTATAAAGTGAAAGATAAAAATTTTTACAAGTTTAAGGCTGATACCGATTTTAGAAGGTTAGATCTTCTTTTGGTTGAGTATTTTGAAGAGATAGGAGGCGTTTTTTCAAGAAGTGCAATACAAGATTGGATCCGTTCGGGAAGTGTAAAGGTTAATGGTCTAATTGTAAAACCATCAAAAAATATAGTTGCTGGTGAAACAATAGATATACTTATTCCAGAGCCGGCTAAAATTGATCTTAGTCCGCAGAATATTCCTATAAAAGTTGTTTACGAGGACGAACACATAATAGTTATAGATAAAGAAGCAGGTGTGGTTGTACATCCGGCACCTGGGAATTATAGTGGGACACTGGTTAACGCGGTGCTTTATCATACGAAAGGCAAGCTCTCTTCAATAGGAGGTAATTCTAGGCCTGGTGTAGTACATAGGTTAGATAAAGGGACGAGCGGACTTATTGTTATGGCAAAAACAGATGCTGCTCATCTTGAACTTGCAAGGCAGTTCTCCTCTAAAAAAGCAGGAAGGATTTACGTTGCTGTGTTGCATGGTTGCCCTGTAGAGGAAACAGGAAAATGGCAAACTTTTTTTGGAAGACATCCTGCTGATAGAAAAAAATTCACATCAAAACTTAACGAAGGCAAAGTAGCTGTAACAAAATATAAGGTTATTGGTTGTAGCTCCAAGTATAGCCTTGTTAGAGTTACTCTTGAAACTGGCAGAACACACCAAATAAGGGTCCATATGTCCGAACATGGCTGTCCAATAGTCGGTGATGAAACATATTGTAATATTGCAGCGGACAAGAAACTTATATCAAGACAAGCTCTACATGCATTAGAATTGAGGCTGTATCACCCAGCATATGGAGTTCGTTTAAGCTTTATTTCTAATTTGCCGGACGATATATCTAAATTAATAAAAGGACTTGATTTAGACGTAAAAATGTAGAGATAATAATGAATTAGATGGTATTAACTATAGTTTCAATGGTGTGTTCTTTCTTTTTTTCATTAAACGCTCAAGAGATCCCAAATAAATTTGAAAAAGCAAAGCAACAGCTTCTTTATGAAGGCAATCTTTCCTTGTCAAAAAAAGAGCTTTTGTCTATTTTTGTGTCAGCTAAAAAAAATAGAAATGAAAAAGTGATGAATGATGTATTAGGTCTACTAGGAGAATATATCGGTATGTCTTATAGAGACTTGTTCAAGATGTGCAGATCCTCTGGAGTTGATTGCACCTATTATAAGGCAAAAATGTTAGAGATGCAGGGTAATGCCGGTAGTGCAATGGAACTGTATTTAGAAGCAGGGTACTACGAAGATTATTTACGGCTTAAAGCATATTCTGGTCAGGAGCTGGATGTTGTTGCAAAGAAATATGGATTAGGTGAAGAGACAGTCCTTTATTATAAGGGATTATTCTATGTCGCCAAAGGGGAATGGGATAACGCCGTCAAGGTTCTTTCTGATGACAAATTGAAAAATAATACAAAAGCAATATTTTCTCTTGGTTATGCCCTGTTGATGAAGGGTGACAACGAAAGGGTAAAATTATTAATACAGGAACAACCTAAAAAAATAAATTATTTTGAAAGACTTGATTATAAAAGACTAAAAGGGTTATTGTTGTACGCCGAGAACAAGCAGTTTGAAGCCTTTGATGTTTTTAAAGAAATTCTTGCTGCTACTCCGAATGATTTTTTATCAAAAAGATATCTTGCCCACATATATTACAGGACAGGCTGGTTTTATAAGGCTGAAAAAATATATTCTGATCTTATAAGCCAGGAGTGGAGAGATACTGAACTTTACTATTTGTTGTCTGAACGTTGTGAAATGAGAGTAAGGAATCTTAAATTTGAAACTGCTAAAAAAGATGCCGAAAGGATAGTAAAGGAATATCCTTCCAGGAAAGAATTTATCGTCGAGCTGGTCTCTCTGTTGCTCTCGTACGGCGATAGCCATGACGCAGGATGTTTTTTTGCTTATCTGTCTGCAAAAGGTGATCCGTATGAACAGGGCTTACACTTTTTTACACAAGGTCTTATTCTGGAATTTAACAAAGATTATGCCGGTGCTACTTCTATGTTCAAGAATGCAGCGCAGGTGTTTCCATCACCCGAGTATAGTACAAAAGTCCTTCAGTCGGAACAGAATCTTAATGAAATGAGTAATGATCGCGCTCCAAAATTTTCTTGTGATGATTACAATATAAAAAAGGTATCACCAACGGAATTTGAAGTAGGTTTGAAAAGAACGGATGTTGGAATGGCCTCGAAATATTATATTATTAAAAATCCAGCTACTGAGTACAAAGTAAGGCTTCCCTTATTGTTTGTTTACAACGCCGGAAGAATTTTCCTTAAGGACAAGGAAGTGCTATGGATGGACAAGATACAAAAAGCTTGGTCTGTTGATGATTTAAAACTTGAGGTTGATTATACTGATAGAAATAATGCCATAAAAATTGACGTGGTTCCTTGGCCAAGTTCTTTCTATTTAAAAAGGGTTTCCAGTCATGAGTGGAGCGTTTTGACTCCTCCGTCGGTAATAGCTCACGAAGTTGGTCATTTGCTTGGATTGGATGACGAGTATTATGAAATGGATCGGAGGATCGTTTCTAGAAATAAAGGCCGTTATATTGGGCAAATGAGTTCAATAATGAGAAATATGTATAATGGCAGACCTGAAAAAAGACATATACATTTTATTTTGTCTCCCTTAAAATGTAATTAAAGGCGGTGTGGAATGCTTGAAAGAAAGAAAAAAATGCTTGCGGATGTTATGAGCAAATATGATTGTGATGCCTTACTTTTTACTGACCCTAAAAATATTCGATATTTTACGGGATTTAAAGGAGAGAACTGTCTTCTTCTTTGTACTCACGATCAATTGGTCCTTATAACCGATCCAAGGTTCGAGTTACAAGCTCAAAAAGAGGTTAAAGAGGCACGAATAGTTATTAACAAAAAGGAATCTAGTCTTTGGGAGGTTCCAGAGCTTTATAAAGAACTTGATATCAAAAAACTTGGGTTTTCTCCGAAGGTTTTAACCGTAGAAATATATGAGGCGATAGCTTCATTCGTTGATTTAATACCGGTAGATATAATTCCTTCTTCATTCAGATATGTGAAAGGAGCAGATGAATTAAAGTCCCTAAAAAAAGCAGTACAGATACACGAGAAATCTTTTATAGAGACAATGGAGATATTAGTCGATAGTCCAACGGAGAAAACTTTTGCGGCCACATTGGATCACATGATGAGGTTAAATGGGGCAGAAACGTATTCTTTTGATACAATAATTGCTTTCGCAGAAAATTCTGCAATAGTTCATGCAACACCTACGGATAGAAAAATTAAAGGGAAAGGTTTTTTGTTAGTTGATTTTGGTGCGGTCTATGATGGCTATCACAGTGACGAGACGGTTACACTTATTATAGGTGAACCAGATGCAAAAATGATAGAACTTTATGACCTTGTATATACTGCGCAAAAAAGGGCAATAGATGCCGTAAAACCTGGAATTACAGCCAAAGAACTTTACGATAAAGCTTATGGTTATCTTATTGAGAAAGGATTTGGGAAATATATACAACACTCATTGGGGCATCATTTGGGTTTAGATATACATGAGTACCCTAAAATTTTCTCTTTTACGGACTTTACTTTTGAAGAAGGGATGGTTTTTACCATAGAACCTGGTCTTTACGTGCCTGATTTTGGAGGTGTTAGGATAGAAGATATGATAAGAGTTACATCAACAGGGTGTGAGTTGCTAACAACTCTCCCCAAGGAGAAGAGGATCATAATTTAATGGACCAAAGAGGAGTTTATCTTAAGGGAAATGAATGTTTTGCTCTGGGTCATTATGAGCAGGCTCTTAGTTTTTTCCTGTCCATAATTGATTTAAATAGTAGTGATGAGAATTTGTTACTTAGAATATCACAATGCTATGAACAAATAGGTAATGGCGATGATGCAATAGAGTTCTTGGAACGATTACTTGATGTAAGTCTTGGTAAAGGAGAATACAAAAAAGCGATCGCAATATGTAAAAGGATACTTTCATTGGATCCAGATGACACAGAGGTCGTTTTAAAATTAGCTAACATATTCAGAAGAATAAAACAGTATGGAGAGGCTACTTATTACTACAAGATCGTTGCACAGCATTATGAGTATGCTGGTTTTATGGATAAGGCGCTTGAAATATTACAAATAATAAAAGAGCTTGGGCAAGACGGAGTAGAAGATCTTTTAGAGATAGTTAAAAACGAATATAAACGTGGCGCAAAAGCAAAAGCAGACAAGAATATAGATGAAATAATCGTTGAACTTAAGAACGGTGGAGAACATAAGCTTTTAGAAGTAGCGCTGAACCTTGCCCTTACAAATTCTCCAGAAAAGATTCCTTATGTTCTAGAACTTGCTGAGCTTTATTTCAAAACACAAAAGTTAGAGACTTGTATGCGGTTGTGTTTATGGGCTCTGCATTTAGAGAAGACGTGTTCTAAGTCGATGTTACTTCTGATAAGATCTTTATGGGCATTAGGCTGGGACGAGTATGCAAGAAGATTTACGGAATTAGTTATTTCTGGAGAGATAGAAACGGACGATCAGGAAGCACCATTAAAGGTGTCTAAAATAAGAGAAGCAATGTTAACAATGGAGAAAGAAAGGATAATAAAAGTTTCAGAGGATATAGGTGAGGATGAGCTTCTAGAAGAAAATCTTTCTTACCTTAAGAGTTATGATTTCACTCATGTGGACCATCAGGATATAAAAAGAAAACTTATGATGGAAGAACTTGAACAAAAAATAGAAGAGGCTCAAAGCGATAAAACTTCTATTATAGATCTTAGACGAAAAAATAAATTTCCTCCAAGAATGCTGGACGGACTTAAGGAAGCGGAGATATTTGTTTCAGAGGGCATGTACGATAAAGCAGGGCTTAAACTTTTTGAATTGTTAGAGGAATACCCCGGTAATGATGACATTAAGGAAGCTTTGAACAGGGTCTTAAAACTTTCAAGTGTTGCAGATTCTATGCCATCTTATTCTGGGGTAGAGCTTGAACAGGAAGCTAAGACATCCTCGGAGATGATAACTGATCTTGAAAAATACTTAGATCAAGAGGACGGATTTGTTTCTTCAGACGAGGCTAATAATGAACAGAACAAAATACGACGGGTCGTTGATCTATTCAACGGCAGCTTGAAGGATCTCCTTTTACCCTCAGACTATATGACCGTTTTTGATCTTGGTATCGCATATATGGAGCTGGAGCTATGGAACGATGCAGCGACCGAGTTTAAAAGAGTAATAAACTTTTTGACGGAAGTAGATGTTGCGAATCCAAAACTTACGGAGGCAAAGATATATTACGCTTATGCAAGTGCACAGACTGGAGTACAAAGTGCAAAGAACTCTGCAAAGTTTTTGGAGACCTTAGTTAAGCAAACAACGAGTGAAAAACAAAAACTAGAGGCGATTTATTATCTTGCGATGTGTTACGAGGCTGCAGGTGATGTAGATAATGCAAAAAATAGTTACGGCGAGATCCATAAGATAGATCCTTCATACCGAGATATAGAAATAAGGGCGTTAGTACTTGGCAAGTAAATTATGATTAAACGAGCTCTAATATTTAGTGTGGCCTTTTTCCTAGTTATTATTATAGCCCTGTTTTTTGTGTTTGATTCATTTGCTGTAAGGGATATCGCAAAAAGATTCATTGTTACACAGTCGTACTATCAATTGGGTCTTAAGGTCAACGTAGATGACGTAAGATTTTCTTATTTTAGACCTGCCGTTACGGTTACTAATATTAACTTAGAAAAAGCAGAAGGAGAAGCGAAGATAAAACTTTTTGCACCAAAGGCTTCTGTTAGTTTTAAGTTATTGAAACTTTTAAAAGGAAAAATAGCCATTAAAGGTTTTTCTTTCGAATCACCTAAATTGAATTTGGAGCTGGATTATGATGATACGAAGGAAAGCAAGTTCGATTATAAAAAATATTATGACCAGTTACTTGCTGCAAAATTCGGGAAAATAAACATAAGTAAGGCAGATATAAAAATTAAGGTAAATTATAAGTCTGGCAAGGATTCGACGGACTTATCTTTTAAGGGACTGTCTTTTGGCATACGTTCAGGTGTTCTTTCTGATTACAATGTGTCTTTATCGACAGAAAGTCTGAATATCCCTATAAAACAAATACGTAGTTTTGATATTTCTGCACAACTTAAGAAGAATAACTTAAGGATATCTAGCCTCAAAGTAGTTGCCGATGGTGGAGAGATCTCTTTGGAAGGTCCGGTCTCCAACATAGATGATATAAAAAAGATATCTTTAGCTCTTTCATGGAAGAGCAAATTTTCTTTAGCATCTATGAAAGATTACGACGAGTATTTAAAGGATAAAGAACTTTATGATTTTAAGGGAGATTTTTTTGGGCAAGGAAAAATAAAATATACTCCATCAAAAGGAAGAGAAAGTCTTTCTGGCTCTGCTTCTGTGAAAATTAATAATTTTAAATGGTTCAGGTACGATATTCCTAAAATAGAACTAGTTACTGGGTACGACAAAGAAAAGTTGTTTGTTTCCAAACTTGATGTTTCAGACGGAATAAAGAGTATCTTTGTATATGATACGACAATAGGGCTGCATGCTCCATATCCTATAAAAGGAAAGGGATTTGTTAACGATATAGAGCTTTCTCGGTATTTAGAGATGTTTGGTTTAAAAAGATGTTTATCGTTTTTTAATATTAAGGGCCCGTTTTCTTTTACTGGAACCGCTAAACCAGCGATCAGAATATCCTCCATGTTTGACCTTAGTATCTCTGATTTTTGGGTTTTATATAAAAAAGGGCTGCTTCCTAACGAAGAGAATTCAGTCTTGAGTTTTAAAAAAGGTACTGCGAAAGGAATGGTGCGCTTTAGTGCAAATGGTGCCTACTTTGATAAATTTATTGGCCAAAGTGAAACGAATGAAATGCTTGTTAATGGATGGATATACTCTGATGGTAAACTGGATATGGATGTAAGTTCTTCTGCTTTTAGTTTAGATACTTATGGGCGAATAGGGACTTTACCCGTTAAAGGAAAAGGTAGTTTTGAAACAAAGCTTATAGTTGATGACAAAGGTGATTTTAAAACCAAGGGTTCGGTTAATTTTGCTCAGGTAGAGATACTTAAAAAATATCTTCTTGGTAATGTGGATTCAGCAGTAATCTACGATGGTGTTAAGTTGTCATTTAAAGATGTTAACGGACGAGTTGGTAGTTCCAGATACTCTGGATATACCGATGTTATATTTGCGGACAAAACGATATTACATGGACGAGGGGATTTTAAAGACGCATATACAGAAGATGTCTATAAATTATTTAATTATCAAAAAAAGATACTTGGCAGTCCTTCCGGTTTTGCCTCCGGTAATGTTAAATTCGACGGTTATCCAACATGGTCTACTATAAAACTTGATGCAAAAATAAAAATGAGGGATGTGGAGTTTTTCTCTGAACGATTTGATGAGCTTTATGCGTCCTTTATTTGGGATAAAGGAGATATACAGATAAACGACCTGTTCATGACAAAGGGCAAAGGCCGTTTTGATTTTAAAGGATCAAGAAAAGGGGCTGTTTTTAAGATAGGTGTATCATCAAAAAATGTAAATGCTTCTGATCTTGCTATAATTTCAAAAAACGGAGTTTATTTAGACGGTAACGTTGATCTTAAGGGTAATCTTGAGCATAAAAACAGCAAGTTTAATGGCTCGTTGAAACTAAATATGTTGGATATTTTACTTAACGAGAGAAAATTAAAACCTGTGTCTTTAAGCATGGATGTTGGAGAAAACATAACTGTTAAATTTAAGCTGTTCGATAAAGAAGTTGATGGAGAATTAAAACGCGAAAGTGATACGGTTTTTCTTTTAAAGGCCAAATTACAGGATTTTGATTTTTATCCTGTGGGCTCTATGTTTATGCCAGATCTTGAGAATTTTAAGACATCTATAAATGGAGATGTCCTCTTTCGGTTGTCTACGGAAGAAGGAGTAAAGTTAGTAACGATTAATTTATCGTCGTTCAATCTGACGGGGGGAGCCTTTAGCCTTAAAAGCAAAGGTAATGTTTTTGTAGAATATGCCAGGGGAGTTTACAGTATAAAACCTTTTTCCATAATAAGTGATTCGGAAAATGTTAAATGTACAATGGATTTTAACACCGACGGTAAAAAAGTTAGTGTAAAAGGGTGTGTAAGTGCAGCTGCGTTTAAGCTTTTAAAAAAATATATTGCTAGTTCACGAGGCAGAGTAGATGTTGATCTCTCTATGGGCAATAAACTTAATGGGACAGTATATACAAGAGATCTGGAATTAATGTCAGCAGAACATAAACTTGGGGTGTTAAACATAAATGGACGAATAAATGTGATAAACAACATCGCAAATATGGAGCATCTAAATGTTTCAGCTTCCGGTGGAATTGTCGCTCTTTCCGGCAGTGTCGATATGACGAATCTTATTAATTTAAAGAACGTATATCCTGCGGCAAAGCTTAAGGCGAATATAGATAAATTATATTTTGAATATCCTGAAGGATTAAAGGGTAAATGGTCCGGTGATCTTGCTCTGGTCGGTAATTCAAGACCGTACAATTTGAGTGGAGAGCTGATGCTGTACGAGGCTTCTTATAGAAAGGATTTTGAGCTTAACTCATTTAAATTCTCGGAAAGCAGTAACCTTAATTTTGGTAAGAAGATGAAGCCGTTCTTTAATCTTAATGTGAAAGCAAAAAGTTCTTCAGAAATATATATTAAAAATAGCGTTTTTGTTGGTGATCTAATGTTTGATCTTAATGCAAAAGGATCAGAGCTTGATCCAAAGCTCATTGGCTCGATAGATCTTATTAGAGGGAATATCTATTATATGGATAATACCTTTCTGCTTACTTCTGGCAGGGTAAAGTTTAAAGATGACGAAATGGAGCCGTATGTTTATCAGTTGGATTCGGAAATAAAAACTAGTAGCTATCAGGTGTTCTTAAAAGTTCTAAGTAGAAAAGGAGAGCCGCGTTTTAAGCTTACGTCCGTACCTCCTTTGACAGAGGATAAAATAATAGCACTTCTTGCAACAGGGGATACGCAAACTGACTTTGCAGAAGGACAGAGCGGCTATGGTGCTACGGCAGGGGCTGGAGGACAAATAGTAACAGAGGGTATGGGAGTTACAAATGTTCTAAAGAGCAGTACTGGTGTAGGCGTTAAGCTTAAGGCTCCAAAGACCAAGGATTCTACTGTGCCAGATATTGAATTACAGAAAGATTTGACTAACGATATTAGGGTTACTTATGGTAAATCTTTAGATGAGAAAGTTAGCAAGCAAGAGGTTAATGTGCAGTATGATGTTAACAGGAACATACAACTTAAACTTTTGCTTAATGAGGATAAGAAGGAAGATGCTAAAAAAGTGCCTTCTAATAATGCTGGCGTTGACGTTAAGTTCAGGTTTGAGTTTTAACTCTTTTGCCGCTGAACAGAAGCAAACTTCTAATCAAATATCCAGTGTTACTTTTTACGATACAGAGCAGAAAATTAAAATAGATAATCAGTTGTTTGAAAGCTTTCTTGGTTTCTCCAAGGGAAAGAAATATTCAGAAATTTATATTACAGACCGTATCTCTAAACTTGAAGAGTTGGAGAATTATAAGGTCTCGGAATGGCAAATAAAGAAGAACGGCGAGCTTTTAATAAATATGTTTAAAAAGAAAAAGATCGCTGAGGTTGAATTTGTTGATAATAAAAGTATAAGCTCACGCAGGCTTTCTAAAGAACTCGGTTTCAGGACAGAAGGGGCGTACTGCGAGGATCTTTGCTCTGTAATAGAGACAAAAGTCAGAAAGTATTATGCTGATCAGGGTTTTTATAATGCTGGTGTAAAGTTAAAAAAAGAGATCCTTGAAGATGGTCGCCTAAAAATATTTGTAGAGATAGTAGAAGGTGTCCCTGCTACGATATCATCCGTAAAATTTGAAGCGGAAGGGATAATTGATGCTAAGCAGTTAGAAGAAATACTTGGCATAAAGCAAGGTGATAGGGTCAGATACTCTTATATACAAGATCGATTAAAAGGATTAAAGCAGTATTTGTATGATAAATCATGTTATGCAGCGTCTATATACAAAAACTCTATTAAAATATCTCCAGATGCAAAATCTGCCAGCGTAGAAGTCGGAGTAAGAACAGGTCCACGGTTCGATATCGTCTTTAGAGGAAATGAGTTCTTTTCCAATCCACAAGTTTTAAGAAAGGCGCTGGATATAACTGAAACAGATATTGTAAACAAAGAATATTATTCAGCATTGGTTAATAAATTAGAGAATTTCTATTATTCCATGGGGTTTACGGAGCCCAAGGTAGATCTTATAGAGGTTCTTGGTGATAAGGAATTGGAGCTCAAACTAGTTTTTAATATAAAAGAAGGGACAAGAAAATTCTTTAGAAGAGTTGAATACAAGATACAAAGAACTCCATCGTATAATTCAATGTTACGTGATTATGTGCAAAACCAAAAACCTGTTTTATTTGAAAGAGGATTTTTTGTTAAAAAAGAATTCGAAGATATAAGAAAAATTATAGAAGATTTTTTTGCTGAGCAAGGATTTCTTAGAGCAAGGGTTGTTTCTGTTAATTTTAAAGAGGCGTCAAAGACAACGATAGATGTATCATACGATGTTGATGCAGGTTCCGAAACTATAATAAGGAATATCCAGGTTTCCGGTAATTCCGCATTTTCTTCTCAAGAAATAATGTCAAAGCTTGCTCTTGTCGAAGGTAATGGTCTTAAAGTTCAATTACTCGCAGCTGACATAAACAACCTTATACGTTCATACAGAGACCTTGGTTATGCAGACGTGTATATAGACAAAGAAAATGTACTTTTATATAGCGAAGATCGTAGAGTAGTAGATGTTGATATCCGTATTTACGAGGGAGATAAGTATAAAATAGGCAAAGTGTTTATAGATGGTTTGGTAAAAACAAAAGACAGGGTTGTTACTAGAGAATTTGAGTTTGAAGAAGGGGGCAAAATAGTTCTAGAGGATCTTCAGGAGACAGAGAACAAACTTGCAAGTCTGGGACTTTTCGGCTCAGCCTCAGTCATGCTTCTGCCAGGTAGTGTTAAGGGGCCGGGATACAAAGATGTTCTTGTAAAGGTAGAGGAGAAAAAATCCGGAACTTATGAAGTTGGATTTGGTTATAGAACGGACGATGGTATTAAAATATCTTCAGGTGTTATATACGGGAATCTTGGTGGCTGGAACAGAAGAATAAATATAGATGGTTCTGTTGCAAGAAGATTGGATGATCAATCCAGTTTTCTTCAGTACAGTATTAATTCTGGTTATTATGAACCATATTTTTTGAACTTGCCTTTGGATTTTAGAGTAACAGTTGGTTACAGCAAGGATGACCTTACAGATTATGGTAGAAAAAAATTAGATATGTCTTTTTATTTTGAAAAGACCCTTGGCTATCATAGTTTTATATTAAGAAACTCTTTTGAAAGAATAAACGTATTTGATGCTTCGGTGCCAGCAGATAATACTGCGTATTGGAAATATTCTATAAGGCAAACATATAAACTGGATACAAGAGATTCTGTTTTTAGTCCTAATAAGGGATTATTATTTACTGTGTACGGTGAGTGGGGGCGTTCTTTCAAAAGTCAGGCGATAGCAAATTACTTAAAGGTTGTTGAGCAGACAAAATTATATGTTCCTATATTGAAAAGCTGGACATTAGTTCCATCATTTAATGCAGGATATATTAAAGGACTGAAGGGGGATTCTATACTTTTGGATGAAAGATTCGCTCTTGGTGGTATGGATAGCATCAGAGGTTATAGAGAAGGAATAATAAATGATCTTACGCCACAAATAGGGTCACAATATTTTTACACCGGTACCATGGAACTTAGACGATTGTTATTTTGGAGATTTGTTGGTGTTGCATTTACCGATGTTGGTAATGTTTCTTCACAGGATCCGTCATTGAACGGTCCTTTTAGTTCTGTCGGTGGTGGTATAAGTCTTAAACTGCCGATAGGGTCTTTGAGTCTTCAATACGGTTATATATTTAAACTGGATAAGCGAATACCTCCAGACAAGATGGGAAGACTACACTTCTCTTTGGGGACTTTTTAGGCATTCTTATGAATATCAGCGATATAAATATTCCTGATGAACTTGTAGCACAGCATCCTGTTCATGAAAGGGATACATGCAGACTTTTGGTTTTGAACAAAGCTACAGGCAAAATTGAACACAACAAGTTTAAGGATATAGTTTCTTTTTTTAATAAAGGAGACGTTTTAGTGCTGAACAATTCTAGGGTCGTTAATGCAAGGTTTGCTGCTCATAAGATTACTGCTGGAGCTGTAGAACTATTTTTACTTAAACCGATATCCGGTGACTTTATTGCTTGGGACAGCCTTATAAAAGGTAAAAATATAAAAGAGGGTTCTACTTTAATAATAGACGACACCAATATACAAATAAGTGTAACCGCAAAAAGAGATGATGGGACTTACAAGATATCATTTCCTAAAGACAGCGATGTAATTTCAATAATGAACCAATCTGGAAAACTTCCTTTACCACCTTATGTTAGAAGAGAGCCGGAACAAGAGGATAGGGAATATTATCAAACTGTATTTGCTAAAGTTCCGGGTTCTGTTGCTTCGACTACGGCAGCGTTACATTTCACTTTTGATTTGTTATCTATAATAAAAGAAAGAGGCGTTGAAGTTGTTTTTGTAACCCTACATGTTGGTTATGGAACTTTTAGTATTGTGAGGGACCTTGATCACCACATTATGCATGAAGAATCATACAGCGTTCCTGAAACATTGGCGGGTGTTATAAAAAAATGCCGTCAGAACGGTAATAAGATCTGGGCGGTAGGTACTACAGTCGTAAGAACATTGGAATCTGCTTTCAATGATGAACTAAAACTTGTTAGTCCGGTTGGTACTACCAAACTTTTTATACGACCAGGCTATAAGTTTAAAATCGTAGATAACCTTGTTACCAATTTTCATCATCCTTCCACCACTTTGATACATCTTGTTGCTGCTTTTGCTGGAGAGACTAATATTTGTGTTTCATACAAGGAAGCCGTTAAAGAGCGCTACAGAATGTTGTCCTATGGCGACGCTATGACCATAATCTGATTGTTATAGATTTTTTCTAATCTTTAATATATATCTTTATCCCTGTAGGAGGACCTGATGAAGATAGTTGTTATTGGCTCTGGTTATGTGGGACTTGTTGCAGGCACTTGCTTTGCTGAGTCCGGTAATCACGTTTGTTGCATAGATATAAACAAAGCAAAAGTCGAAAGGCTAAGCCTTGGAGATCCTGTTATATATGAACCTGGTCTGGAGACCCTTTTAAAAAAGAACATAAAGGCAAAGAGAATAACTTTTTCCACAACGCCAGCGAATGTTGTTCCGGATGCTGATGTTGTTTTTACAGCAGTTGGGACCCCTACTGGCGAGAATGGAAATGCAGAGCTGGACCAATTATTTTCCGCAGTTAAAAGTATCGCTCCTTTTTTGTTCGGCTACACACTTGTCGTAAATAAGTGTACGGCTCCGATTGGTACTGTTGAGAAGATAAAGGATCTTCTTTCAAAGAACGTGCAAAAAGGTGTTGAGTTCGACGTAGCTTCCAACCCGGAATTCCTAAAAGAGGGAGTGGCTCTTCAGGACTTTATGTATCCAGATAGAGTGATCGTGGGTGCTGAAAGCGAAAGAGCGGAAACGATATTAAGAAAATTATATGAACCGTTTCTTAGGAACGGTAATCCAATACATGTTATGGATATAAAGTCGGCAGAGCTTACAAAGTATGCCTGTAATAGTTTTTTAGCGACTAAAATATCTTTCATGAACGACATGGCAGAACTTTGTGAAAGAATAGGTGCAAATATTGGTGCTGTTAGACTAGGTATGTCCACCGATCACAGGATAGGTAAATCGTTTTTATATCCTGGAGTAGGTTATGGTGGCTCCTGTTTCCCAAAGGATGTTAAGGCTCTTATAAATACTGCGAACAAATACGACGTAGAATTGGACATGGTCAGGGCAGCGGAACACATTAATAAAATGCAGAAAGAACGTTTTATTAAAAAGATATTGAATCACTTTAAGGGAGATATTAAGGGCGTTACCTTTGCTGTTTGGGGACTTTCCTTTAAACCACAGACCGACGATATGAGAGAAGCTCCTTCTATAATGATAATACAAGAACTTTGTAAAAATGGAGCTAAAGTAAGAGCGAGTGACCCTGTTGCGTTATCGAATGCAAAGGCGGTTATTAAGGGAAATGTAGAATATGTTGAAGATCCTTTTGATGCGCTTAAAGGTGCAACCGCATTGTTGATACTTACAGAGTGGAACGAATATAGAAGCTGTGATATGGAAAAATTAAAAAAATATTTTAACGGCAAGGTTATATTTGATGGCAGGAATATTTGGTCAGGCTCAGAAGTAAGGCAGGCCGGGTTTGAATATTATGGAGTAGGGAGAAATTAAAAAATGAAGAATATACTTGTCGCCGGTGGAGCGGGTTTTGTAGGTTCACACTTGTGTGACTATCTTGTTAAGGAAGCCAACGTTGTTTGTGTAGATAATTTGATAACGGGCAATATTGACAATATAAAACATCTTGAAGGTAATAAACAATTTAAATTTATTAATATAGATATTTGCAGCAACAGCTTGAGCGAAGTTCTTGCTTCCTATAAATTTGACAGAATATACAATCTTGCAAGTCCTGCAAGTCCGATAGACTATATTGAATATCCCATAGAGACGCTGCTTGTTGGTTCTGTTGGTTCGAAGAATCTTTTGGATATAACAGTAAAAGATAAGGCAAGGATGTTGATTGCTTCCACCAGTGAGGTATACGGTGATCCTTTGGAACATCCTCAGAAGGAAGAATATTGGGGAAATGTTAACCCGATAGGAATAAGAAGCTGCTACGATGAAGCTAAGCGATTTATGGAAGCCATGACGATGGCTTATAAGAGAAAGAAAAATGTCGATATAAGAATATGCAGGATCTTCAACACTTATGGACCAAGAATGCGTCTTGCTGATGGCAGAGTTGTTCCTAATTTTATTTCTCAAGCGTTAAGGGGAGAAGATATAACTGTTTATGGCGATGGCAGCCAGACAAGATCCTTTTGTTATGTCTCTGATCTTGTTGACGGTATCGTTAAACTTATGGAGAGTAATATAGATACTCCGGTGAATCTTGGTAATCCGAATGAACGTACCATAATGGATTTTGCAAAAGGAATAATTCAGATACTGAACTCAAAAAGTGCAATCAAGCAGCTTCCTCCATTCCCGGATGATCCACAAAAAAGAAAGCCAGATATAACAAAGGCAAAAAAGTTTTTGGGATGGGAACCGAAAGTTGACTTTAAAGACGGGATTAAGACGACCATAGAGTATTTTAAACATAGAGTATGACATCAATAGCAAAAATATTTTTCGCAGTTTTGTTGTTTCCAGTGTTCTTATATGCTTCTGATAGTGTTAAGTATGCTCCAGAATTAAAGTTCGGAACCGCCATTATAAATTCTGGTGGACTTAATAAAATAACACAAGGGATGAACTCTTCTTATGGAACTGATTTTGGAAATATAAGGATGCCTTTCGTTTTTTCAGGGGCCTTTTATATAGAAATTTTTAATTCAAGAATTGGCGCTGAACTTGGATACGAGTTTGCAAATAGCTCTTCTTACTCTAGCCTGTACGATATTACCGAAAGTATTAGTTATAAGGCTATTCCTGTGTCTTTGAACTATCAATATGCTTTTTTTAACAAAAGTAGATACAGCCTTTTGGCAGGAGCGTATATAGGTTTTATGAACGTTTCTCTTTCTATGTCTACAAATCCTACAATAGTGGAAACTCAACCATATAGCATGGTCTCAACGGCGTTCATGTTTGGATCTGGACTTGAGTTTTTAACAAGAATATCTGGTAGGATGCGCGTATCTTCATCGCTGTATTATCGCTACGCTTCTACCCCTGGGTTTACATATTCTGGAGATACTTTACGCCATAATAATGGCGAGAGTGTGGTTCTGTCTAATGGGGAGCCCTTGACAATGAACTTGTCGGGTATAAGATTTTTAGTAGGTATAATACTTGAATGGAGTTGAGTATGAAAAAAATAACCTTAATTATGATTTGTTGTTTATTTTCCTCAGTTGGCCTTTATGCAAGAGGAACTTCTCAGGCCATACTTGTTAATCCGTATCTTTATTTTGGTTATACCAGCCCGTCAGATATTAATGAAAAAATAACAATGGATCCTGGTGGAATAAAAACGTTTGTTACGGATGCAGGGACGATCCATTGGGCAAAGAATATAGGCGCTTTTGTTGGTTACAGGTTTAGTCATCGTTTTAATGTTGGGCTTATTTTTGACCGTATAAGTTACGGGACCACTATAAGTAAATCAGACTCTGCCGGTTTTTCCGTTTGGCATCCAAGTAGTGTAACTCAAATAACAGGGGCTAAGTTCTATGAATTTAGTTCAGGGGGTAGTTCATTTAATTTTGGACCAGCTTTTTATTACACTATTTATAGTGGTGGAAGACTTGGCTTTGATGCAGGCTTAGGTATTCTTTACGGTAAGACTAGCTATCATCAAGATGCAAGTTATAGTAAAACTTCTTCGAGTTCTGGTGTGCAAACAGCCTCGTTATCAGGTAGCGGAAGTGCCTTTGGCTTCCAGTTGAATACGTCTACGACTTATTATTTTACAAATTATATTGGTTTGGCTTTTGACCTTGGGTATCGTTATTTGAAGTGCAATTCTTTAACGGATGCGAACGGAAATGAAATGAAATTCCAGTTCAATAATGGAACGACTGATACTTCCAACATGACATTAAATTTTTCCGGTATTTATTTTGGGTTAGGTCTGAAGATTGATTTTAATATTGGTGGTGCAGCAGAGGCATCTGCAGAAAGTAAGCCTACAGAGGAACAAGGGTGGAACGATAAACCTGCTGCGGGTTCTGAACTTACAGGTTGGGAAAATGCTCCTGTTCCTACAGAAGAAGGCCCAACAATGGAAGATATCAAAACTCTTAAAAAGCAGGTTCAAAGAAAATATAACGAAGTTAAAACGAGTGGTGCTCCAGATGCACAGGTTAAGGCTGAACGTTATCAAAAGTTGTATGACATAACGAACAGACTTGAAAAAGATTGGACTCAGTTTAGTCCTAAGTCCAGAAAAGATAAAATAGAAAAAATAAGGTTGATACTTTCTCGCTAGGAGGCTGTTTAATGTTGGTTCTAAATAGGAAAGAGGGAGAGAGTTTGGTAATAGATGATAATATTAAGGTCGTTGTTCTAAAAGTACAGGGGAGACAGGTTAAAATCGGCATACAAGCACCAAGAGAAACAAAAATAGCAAGAGAAGAGATTGCCAATAAAGCGGACTCTGCTCCTGTTGCCGAAGTAATTAACTTGTCTAAGAAATAAATATGTTTTCTTTCGGTAAAGCACTTCTATCTATACTGACGATAATGGGTCCGTTCACGGTTATTCCTGCTTTTATTTCTATGACTGAAGGAATGAGTCAGTCACAGCGTAATAAAATTGCAAGAAAGGCCATGTTAGTTTCGGCCTCCATTCTTATTGTCTCGACGATTATTGGAGAAACCCTTTTTGATGTTCTTGGAATAAGCATTCCTTCTTTTCGAATAGCAGGAGGTATTCTTGTCCTTATAATGGGTGTAAATATGTTGCACGCCAAGAGAAGCGGAGCAAGAGCAACCCAGGAAGAACTTAACGAGGCTATGGAGAAAAATGATGTTTCTGTTTTTCCTCTCGGGACTCCATTAATAGCGGGGCCTGGAGCGATAAGTACTGTTATCCTTTTATCCACTGGTGAACATAAAGGTTTGCTTGTCGTCTTGATGATAATACTGTCCGTCATAATATCATCTTTGGTAATATATTATTTGCTCAGATACTCTCATCTTATATATAAGGCTATGGGTCATACAGGGATGAACATAATGATGCGCCTAATGGGTTTGCTCCTTTCTGCCATGGCAGTTGAGTTTATAATAGACGGTATCAAACAGTCTCTAAATCTTTGATCATGAATAGGGATATAGATATTTTTGCAAAAAGTATTAGGAACAAACTTTCAGAAAAAGAAAGAGCTGTTCTTAGTCGCTATGCTGCTTTATCTTCTGAATCGAGTGGTAGAAGTATAATAGAAATAGATTATAAAAATGAATTTCGACTCTGCTTTCAAAGGGACAGGGACAGGATTATTCACTCGAAGGCTTTTAGAAGGCTAAAGGGTAAAACTCAGGTTTTTCTTTCGCCCAAGGGAGATCATTACAGAACAAGATTAACTCATACGCTGGAAGTTGCCCAAATATCTAGGACCGTAGCAAAGGCTTTGGGGCTTAATGAAGATCTTGCAGAGGCTGTGGCGTTTGGTCATGATCTGGGTCATACTCCTTTTGGACATTTTGGAGAGCGTTCTCTAGCGCAAGTTGTTCCTGGAGGGTTCCATCATGCTAAACAGAGTGAACGTATTGCAAAAAGGATGAACCTTACTCTTGAAGTATGTGACGGTATTGCCAGACATTCAAAAGGTACAGGTCCTATATTGGAAGACAATATTTCCAGGTTTGCCAGAACATTAGAGGGTCAAATAGTTAGAGTGGCAGATATAATCGCGTATATAAATCATGATATTGATGACGCTGTAAGGGCAGGTATTATAAAAAGAGAAGATCTTCCTTCAGAGATAGTCGCTGTAATAGGTAGTAGTGCAAAAGAGACGATGACTACAATGGTCTCAGACCTTATCGTTAGTACTTACAAACAGATGGAACAGAATTTTCCTACTGGTGTTAAAAGGGTCTATATGAGCGACGAGGTAATAAAAGTACTGTCAGAATTAAGGACGTTCCTTTTTAGTCGTGTTTATGAGGATAAAAGAGTGGTGTATGAGTTAGAGAAAGTTATGGATGTTTGTACCTCGTTATATAAATTTTTTGTGTCTAATCCAGATAGATTGAAAGAACGGATGGGTGTGGAAAGGCTATATGATACAGTAGAAAATGTTACTACCGATTATATTTCAGGTATGACGGATGCTTATGCGATGAACTGTTATAAAACAGTTTTAGGCCGAACATTTGTATGATATATAAGGAAGAATATGCAAAGTATTTTTAATAGACCGGTACCCTTCCTAATCTTGCTGGTGGCGGCAAATATAATGCTGATAATAGTTCTAAGGATTATGTTTGCTTTAGTTTAGCGTCTTATTGTAAAGTTTGACATTTTACGTTCTTGTTATATTATCCGTAAGGACAGTTAATTCTGTCAATTAAAGGGAGGTGCATAGTGAAGAAGATTATTTTTGTTTTGGCGATGACAATGCTTGTTGCTTCTTGTGGTTCTAAAAAGGGTAGCAAAGAAGTTTTGGCAGTTGTTGATGGTAGTAAGATTACATTGGGAGATCTACAAGAGAAGTATCCAGATCTTGAAAAACAGCTTTTTAGAATGGAAGAGAATATGTTCAGATACAAGGAAATGTATTTGAACGACATGATCGATAATAAGGTTATTGAACTAGAAGCGAAAGCTACTAAAAAGAACCCTGCTGAACTTGTTGCGCAGGAAGTTTCTTCTAAAATAAAGCCGGTAACCGACGAAGAAGTTGTAGCATTTGGAAAAGAGAAGGGTGTTACGGCGGATCAAATGTCCAAGTTCAAGGATAGAATAAAACAGTATCTTAGTGCTCAAAGAGAAGCAGAAGCAAGAAAAACTTTTGCAAAGACTTTAAGAGACAAGTACAAAGTAACTTTGAAGATGAAAAAACCTAAAGGCAAGGTTATAGAAGTAAAAGTTACAGACGATGATGCTTCAAAAGGTAGCAAGTCCGCAAAGGTAACAGTTGTTGAATTCTCAGATTTTCAGTGCCCATTCTGCAAACGTGCAGCTGGTAATTGGGAAGCGATAGTAAAAGCATACGGCGACAAAGTTAGAGTTGTGTTTAAACACTTCCCTCTAATCCAGATTCATGAAGCTGCATACAAGGCTGCTCAAGCTGCTCAGTGTATGAATGACCAGGGAAAATTCTTTGAATACCACGACAAACTATTTGCTAACAATACTGCTCTTACAGAAGCAGATCTTAAGAAGTATGTTACAGAGCTTGGTGGAGACGTTGCAAAATTCACAGACTGCTTAACAAAAGGAAAATATAAAGCAAAAGTAGATAAGGATATGGCTGATGGGCAAAAATACGGCGTATCCGGTGCTCCAACATATTTCATAAACGGTAATATGGTAGTTGGCGCAGTTTCTTTTGATGAATTAAAGCAAGCTATAGATGGAGCTATGAACGAGTAAAGACGACAAGCCTTCGCTTGTCGATCTGACTTATTGAATAGTGTAAGTCTTTATCGAGAATAAAAATAGGGGATGCAATTTTTGCATCCCCTATTTCTTTTGAGCAATTAGGTCCTTTCATAAAAATAACTTTTCCATTTTGTTCTGTTATGTTTTTTACCCTGTTAAGAGTTTCAGGAATTGTTTCCAGCGCTCTTGTTATAACGGACTTAAACGGACCGATAGGGGAACTGCTTATTATCTTGTGATCGTAAGTCTCTATGTTCTCCAGTTTCAATTCGGATATTACAAGGTTCAAAAAATCCACTCTTCTTGGTCTGTGTTCAGCCAAGACTACTTTTAATTCAGGTCTTACTATCTTTATAGGGATGCCGGGAAATCCGGCGCCAGTACCAATATCCAGCATAGGGCCGTCGAATTTAATTAGATTTGTTACGGCGATACAATCCACATAATGTTTTGTTACGATGGTCTCGAACTTAAATAATCTTGTAAGGTCACGGTCCTTATTGTGTTCCCTAATGAGTTTGTGATATTTCCATAAAAGTTCCAATTGACGCTGAGTAAGCGTTATTTTCTCTTTTTTAAGGAGCTCGTCCATATAATGAATGCTTGGCTTTGGTTCCGTATTCATGCTAAAAGCATAGGTTAGTATGGAAAATATGTCAAAGGTCAGGATAGAGTTTGAAGACGATAACCTTATGGTCGTCTATAAACCAGCCGGAGTTCTGTCTCAAAAGGACAAAAGCGGGGAAGATTCCATTGTTGAATTCGTTAAGGACCATCTTATACGCCTTGGTGTAAAAGATATTTATGCCGGCTTGGTCCATAGAATAGACCGCCCTGTTGCCGGACTTTTAGTAATAGGAAAGAACAAAAGAGCGACGGAATTAATGTCCCGTTTATTCAAACGCGACAGAGTAAGAAAAAAATATTCTGCGATAGTTTTTGGCAATGTAGAGCAGCAAAAAGGGGAACTAAAACATTTTATTTTAGAGCGCGACAACGAAACAACACTTGCTTTTGATAAGCTTCCAAAGGACGGCAAAAAATATAAAGAGGCTGTGCTTGAATATGAAGTCCTTGGTAGTGGACAGTATCACGATATCGACGTATTTAATAAAGCATTAAGTTTAGTCTCTGTGAGATTAATTACAGGCAGAAAACATCAGATAAGAGCGCAATTTTCTGCAATAGGACACCCAATAGTAGGTGACTCAAGGTATTTTACTCAAACAGGTATTACAAAAGACAAAATGCTAAAATGCAATTTTCTTCCGTGGGGAGAAATAGCTCTTTGTGCACACTATATTAGCTTTCCGCACCCTCTTGATAACGGTAAGATCATAGAGGTTCAAACAAAACTTCCAGATCATTGGATTAAGATATATTAGATCATTTTTAATGCGACTATGTATATCTCAAAAGATTCCTGCCTTGAACTTTCCGGTTTGAATATTTTTACATCGCTAAAGTGCTTTTTAAGGTCGTTAGTATATTGTTTTACCTGGTTGTTTTGAAATACTTTTATTACAAAATTCCCGTTCTTTTTTAGATTAGTAATAGCAACTTCCATTGCCATCCTACAAAGTTCCATTGAGCGGTCCTGGTCTACAGATTTTATTCCGCATGTTTTTGGGGCCATGTCGCTCAATATAAGATCAAAACCATTTTGTGCTAGAGCTCCAGCAGCATTCTTAAAATCTTGTGGGCTGGTTTCTAGAATATCACCTTGAATAAAAACAAGTTTTGGGTCACTTAAAACAATATTGTTCAAGTCGATACCAACAACTTTATCGTCGGTGTGTAGTTTAGGAAGGACGTATTGTAACCATGATCCTGGTGCACAGCCAAGGTCTATTACAAAAAAAGGCTCCTTCCTTTGTTGAGGAAAGAGCCTAAATTTTTGATCTATTTCCTGAAGCTTAAAAACAGAACGGGCTAGGAATCCATGTTCCTTTGCTTCTTTGTAGAAGTGGTCCCCCGGACGTTTAGTTTGCTTCTGATTTTGTTTCTTCATTCTTTACGTAATATGGTTCAGAAGGTTTCTTCACAGAATCCCTTATAACAACAACGGCATTCTTTCCTCCAGGAACTGACCCCTGGATGTAAAGAAGGCGATTCGCGGTATCTATTTTTACTATCTGAAGATTTTGTGTAGTAACTTGTCGATCACCCATATGGCCAGGCATTTTTCTTCCTTTTACAACTCTACCAGGTGTTTGGTGCATACCGATGGAACCAGGTCCTCTAAAACTTTCGTGTGTTCCGTGAGTCGCTGGACGGCCACTAAAATGATATCTTTTTATAACGCCGGCAAATCCTTTACCTTTAGAAGCAGAAGTTACGTCTATATAATCATTTTCCTTGAATTGCTCTATAGTTAATTCATCTCCAACTTTAAGTGAATTGTAAACCTCTGAGCAAAATTTGAATTCTTTTAAGTGCTTTTTTACAGCGACGCCAGCTTTTTTAAAATGACCTTCTGTTGGCTTTGTAACGTTTTGTTTTCTTTCGTCCATAAAACCAAGCTGAACACTTGCGTACTTGTCTGTTTCCGGATTCTTTTTTTGGATTACGGTACAAGGACCAACTTCAACGATGGTCACAGGGATACGATCGCCTTTCTCATTAAAGAATTGGCTGCTTCCGATCTTTTTACCTAGAATACCCTTATTAATGGGAGCTATTGACATAAAAACCTCCTACAGGTTTATTTACTTTAAGACTTTTGGAAAACGCCTATTGCTCCCTTTGAACAAACATGGTCATTTTCCGTTTCGCCTTTAAGTTCTGCCCATATAAACGATATTTTAGGGGTCAAGTCAAGGTCTTTTTTTAGCCGCCGCGATCAGGGAAAGCCCTACTGGTGGGGTTATCAGGTGTCTTTCCAGGGGCAGGTAGGTTCTTGCAAAAAGGTCAAAGAACTTGGCCTGCTGAGGCAGGGTTGTTTTTTTAAAGATCTTTGCAAAAAGCAACCACCCTAAATAACCGGCAAAATTGTATGTGTATATTTTTTCTATATTAAAGCCGGCTTCTGTTAATTTTTTTGAAAGTTCTTTTTTATTATATCTTCGATGATGTCCGAGCATGGTGTCTAACTGAGAATACAATGACTTATGATTCGTTGTCATTAGAACAATATTCCCATCCACAGGTAGCATGGAATAGAACTTTTTTAACAAAGCTAAATCATCTTTTATGTGGTCCAGGATATTTATGGCAACGATCGTATTAAAAGTTCTGTTCTTTATATTTTCCGGAATATCTTTTGTAACATCCCATTTTACTACATCAACATTTAAAGAGTTTTGGAATCTGTTGGAAAGGATTTCTATAGCAGTATCGTCACTATCAACTGTAGTTACTTCATGCTTGTTCTTTATAAGATATGTAAAACTGCCAATGTGCCCACCGATCTCCAACACTTTTTGTCCGCAAAAGCCCTTTATATTTGTGAATATTTCTTTGTTGTACAGTATTGACTCTGACATTCTATATGTGTCCTGAGTGTTTGGTTCGTCAACTATTTGGCCGGGAAACATGTTATAGCGTACGATGCACCACAACGCCTTTAGTGCATCTTTTGCTCCTATTTTTTTGCCTTCTTCATATGTTCTTCCTGAATAAGATATTGGAACTTCGAAGATAGTACAGCCGAGGTGTGAAAGTTTTGCTGTAACTTCCGGTTCAAAACCAAAACGATTGGATTTTAAAGACATAGTTTTTAATATAGAACTTTTAAAAACCTTGTAACAGGTTTCCATGTCTGTAAGATTTAGATCGGAGAATAGGTTGGATGCGATTGTCAGCGACTTATTTATTAGGGTGTGTCTAAAGCTTAGGACCCTTCTTGATTCTCCAAGGTATCTAGACCCAAAAACGACTTCTGCCTTTCCTTCCAGTAATGGTTCTAAAAGTTTTGGATATTCGAATGGGTCATATTCAAGGTCTGCATCCTGTATTAGTATTATATCTCCAGTTGTATGTTTAATACCTGTTCTAAGTGCCGCTCCTTTTCCCATGTTCTTTTTGTGCGCAGCGAGTGAAAAAGAACACTTGTTTATATTCTCATTAAAAAGAGTTTTGTAGTTTATGTTCGTTGGATGCTTTTTTATCCATCTTTCAAGTATGTTTTCGAAACCACTTTTCCAGTTTTTTGCAAGGTGCTCCAGTATTTCCAACGATCCGTCTTTAGAACAGTCGTCGACTATTATTATTTCTTTTTCATTTAACTGTATAGGAGCACATATTACTTTTAATAAAATGAACTCAATGGTGAATCTCTCATTGTAACAAGGTACAACTACGGATAGTTTTTTTATTTCCATAAGTACCTTTCTATCATAAAAAGTTTTTTTCTAGTAGTAGATAGCATATTTCATGTTTCCTAAGACTTCATATAAGAGGATGAGGTTTATTTCCATGTTCCTAATTGAGGGCATAAAGTCTTCTGAGTTTATTTTGTTAGACGCATTGCATGCAGTTGGGACTAGTGTAACTTTTGCTTTTTTATTTTTGAGAAGCATTTTTATTCTAGGTATATGGGAAGCAGAAGAAACTAATGCTATATTTTTAATATTAAGTTTATCCATAATTTTTTCCAACTCGGCTATATTTTCATGTGTATTTATGCTGTTTTCCTCTGTTACAATATCTTTTACTGGTATTCCCATAGCGAGAAGAATTTTTGCACAGGTAGCCGCTTCTGCAGGCTCTTTTGATTTGGTGTTCCCTCCTAAGATTATTATCGGTTTTTTTGTTGCGTTATATATTGCTGCTCCAGTTACCAGCCTTTTTGTTGTTGTGCCAACAGTTTTGCTTATTGGGTCGTTCTCAAAGTTTTTTTCTGTTCCTGCTGTTAATATAGCAATAGCGTCTATTTTACTTAGTGTTTTAATGTCAAAAGAGCAATCTCCTTCTATTTTATGAAGTATTGGTTTTGTTATTATAGACGTTGTTGCTATATAAGTTAGGATTAAAGAGGCAAATAGGAAACTACGCTTGAATTTTTGACTAAAGTTTCCGAATGTGAAAATAGCCAAATTTGCAAAGAGTATTATAAAAAAAAGTCCAGGGGCTGTAAGGCAAAAAAGAATGGCTTTTTTTATTATCCACATCGAGATGAAGAATACAATGGGGCTTGCCCTTTGGCAAGCCCCATAAATCACTATTCAACGAGTCCAGGGATGTATCCTATATAACTAAGTGAGTTGTTGATTGATGAATAATTAACGTACCCTTTTGTTACGTGTATAGGATCAAGTGTTTTTGTCGATGTTCCAAGTTCTTCAAGATTCTCGTAGCCTTTTAGCCAGCTTGTTATTGTATAGCTTGTGTTTGTTGTGTGATCTCTTCCTACTAGCTCAAGAAGGTCTTTTGGATAAGAAACAACGTCGAGGAATTTCTGTATACAAGCATTGTCTTGCGGAGCATCGCAATTTGGATAGAATTTATCTTCCATAGCCAACATAAATATTCCACAACCGAGCATGCCATACATTAACTGATTTTGTGTGTGCTGATCTGGAACATAATAAAAACATTTACACATTGACGTTGTCGTTACATTAGGACAAATAGTCTGTCCTTCTAGGAAGGTTTCTTCTCCCTGTGCTCCCAAAATAGAGTTGTTAGTGTCTACATGGATGTACACATCCATTCTGATAGTTTCGTTGCCCTGTAGCGTCAGGTTATCAAAGCTTAATGTGGAATAGCTTTCTGCTGATGTTATTGTTGTAGCAATTTCTTCCGACGTCCCGTTACTTTTTGTAACGAGTAGTTTGAATGTTGGTTCTGCAATTGCCTGGTGGTATTCTATACTAGTTAATGTTGACATTGCGTATTGGTCCCAAGGGTAATACTGTGGGCGTGAGATGCCTGTTTTTAGCTGAACTCTATGCGTGTTGGATAGGATAGCTTTTGTTTCGCTGTTTACACTGATATTTCCCGATATTGTTACTGCGTAAGGTAACGTGTTAGACATATCGATACTATCTATAATAAAATCACTAAGGTCCTGGTCCATTTTGTAATAGGAAGAATCCATTATTGTATTATTCCTAGTTAACGTAATAGGGTTTTGATAACTATTAAGTAAGGAAAATTCTAGATTGTATGTGTATGTTTTGCTATTAGGGAGCATTTTTATTTTTATGCTTAATGTGTGTTTGTCATAAGGCGCAGACGTCATTATTCCGCTCCCTAAGTTACTTACATGAATTGGGATGGAATAAGTTTCATCGTTTGTTGTTACGGGCTTTTCTTCTAACTGAACGAGAATGTTTTCCAAGGAATCCTTTTTTATATATGTATATGCAACACTTTCTATGTTACTCCTTTCAACACCTGAAATACTGAACGTGATTGCCGGTGCATTATTTATATTTTGTGTGTTTAAAGCGTCTGCTTCTGTTACGATCAATGAGTTTATTCTAAGGGGATTTGATTGATCTCCTAAGGCTTCCAATCTACAAATAGAACTCTCTGTGCAATTTTTTACATCCTGGTTGAGTGTTATTTGTGGAACGAGTTCTTCTGCGGGAGTTGTTTCTTCAGGCTCTGTTAATTGTTGTACTCTTCTGGACTCTGTTCCTATGCCATCGTATGCAGAACAAGAAAACAATAATACCGAAGGTAAAATGAGAAAAAAGATTTTTTTGTACATTTACTGTAACCTCCTTTTAAATTTTTAAAAGAATAGTTACAATAAACAGACCAACTCTGTTCTGTTGTTTCTTGTGGCGCATCTGTTCTGTTTTTTTTATTTGTTGTAGCAGCCGTTGTAATAAGGTGATCTTCCGTATGCTATCATGAATTCACCAACCTGATTTTGCTCTATAAGTCCTGCTGTTATCATTATAAAGTTTGGTTTTAAAGATGTGCTTTGTTCAGCATTAGTTGCATGAACTTTTGCTCCATTAACTGTTAAGCCCTCTGCTGCAAAATGAGAAGTTGTTACTTCGGTGTCTCCTACAAGGTTTATCGAACCTCGTGAGCTGCATACTCCTGTTGTGCTAAAGCCGCTTACTACGGACGAAGGATTTTCTCGACATGCGATCACTCTTATTGTGTATCCTTGCTCTATTAATTCATTAATAAGTGTTATTGCAAATTTATTTTCTCCGTCAGGAGGAAGTATGGTTATTTTCATTTTGCCGTCTTGACTGTCTACAGCAACTACTTTTGCGAATTTTTTACCTGCCAGCCAGCAATTGTCCTGTCGTTGTGGATATTCCGTAAGGGATCGTCATTTCTGACTGATAGCCGCTACAATCGGTACTAGAAGTGTCCGCGCTGCTGTTGTTATTTAATCTGCTTAAAGAGGACGTGCTACTACCACATGATACAAAAACCATTATGGATAATATGAGCAGCGTCTTCTTCATTAATATGTTACCCCGTATTGTTTAGCTAAAGTAAAAGGGGACTGTCCTGTGCCCACGACTGTTCCGCAAGTGTCATCAGTAATTACAATGTATGTGTAATCAGTTAAAGCATCCATATCGAATCTTCCTACCAAAAAGGTGCCTGTGATCAGAACATTATCTGTTGGATTGAAAGGGCAGGCTGTTCCTGAATATCCTAGAGCAGGAGTGTTTGTTAAAGTTCCGAGTATGGGAATCCTAAAAAGGTCTACCGTGTCAAAACTACCATAGTTAACTTTTGTGTTAGAAACAAAAAGACTTATTGTATGAAGATCAAGAGCAGCTACCTGATTATCATGTGTATTATTGTTGTTGTCTGAGTCGTAAGTTGTAGTGTTCTTTACACAAACTACAAGTGTTTTAGGCCTTTCTACCTGGAACGAATACATTGCCCTAAGGGTATTTGCAGGTGCGTAATTGTTGTTGTTTTGGTCAGGAAAACAACCAATTTGGCCAGTAATGCCTGTTTCAAAGAAAGCATAAAGTGAAGAATATGTAGAAGCCAATGCTCCTTCATTTTTTTCTTTTAGTAGGTTACAGGCCCCTATTGCAGTGACTACTATCACCAGTACCAAGATTCTGAAGGCTTTCATTGATCTTTACCCCACTTATTTCTTAATGCTTCTAATTTATACTATACCATAACTATAGAAAAAGTCAAGTTCTTTTTGGTATAACGCCAAATAAATTTTATGTTTACATAGGAGGGTGGGGTGTGTTAGAACTTCCCGTGCTCAAAAAACAGGGCGTTAGCCCAGCTTTAAATAGGGGATAAGTGTTATGTATGCAATTGTAAGAACAGGTGGAAAACAGTACAAGGTAAAGCCAGGTGACAAGGTCACAGTAGAAAAATTGGCAGGTAACAAGGGTGATGCGATCAAGTTAGAAGACGTTCTTTTCATCTCAGAAGAGAATGATTCTGATCCAATGATCGGCAAACCGGTTATAACTGGTGCCAAGGTTGACTGTGAAATAATTGCTCAGGCAAAAGGCAAAAAAACAATAGTGTTCAAGTTCCATAAGAGAAAAAGATACATGAGGAACAAAGGACACCGACAGGAACTTACGATGCTGAAAGTTAAGAACATCGCCTGTGCAGACAAAACATGGAAGATGGAGGAAACTAAATAATGGCAACACATAAAGCGGGTGGTAGTTCAAGGAACGGAAGAGATTCAGGCGGACAGCGTCTAGGCGTCAAAAAATTTGGCGGTCAGACAGTTAGAGCCGGGAATATAATAGTTCGTCAGAAAGGAACAAAAGTTCATCCTGGAAAGAACGTTGGAATGGGAACTGATTACACAATTTATGCTCTTATAGATGGGACTCTTGATTTTAAGTTCGTCGGTAAACAGAGAAAATCCACTGTGTCCGTGAACCCTGTTACAGCAAAGTAAAAGTTTTTGAATACATAAAAATATGTAAGGGCGAGCTTAAAAAAGTTCGCCCTTTTTAGTATGTGGGAATTATGCAATTTTTAGATGAAGCAAAGATCTTTATTAAGGCAGGGCATGGCGGTGGTGGCAGAATTAGCTATGCGCCTTTTAGGACAGGGCCTGATGGCGGCGACGGTGGAAAAGGCGGAAGCATAATCTTTAAAGCCACTAGCAGCAAGAATACTTTGATAGATTTCAAGTTCCAGACCAAATATGTGGCAAAAAGCGGAGAATACGGTGGAACTAACAATATGACAGGTGCCGACGCTGAAGATCTGATCATAAGCGTTCCCGCCGGGACTTTGATAAAAGATGCGGAAACAGGAAAAGTTTTAGCAGACCTTGATGCAGCGAATAAGGAAGTTGTTCTTTTGGCCGGTGGAAGAGGCGGTAAAGGGAATCTGTTTTATGTTACTCCTTCAAGACAGGCTCCTGATTATGCGCAGCCTGGTGAAAAGGGCGACGAGAAATGGGTCTTAATAGAATTAAAACTACTTGCAGATGTTGGGTTGGTAGGACTCCCTAATGCGGGAAAATCAACTCTTATATCAAGGATAAGCGCTGCAAGACCTAAAATAGCTGACTATCCATTTACGACGCTGGTACCTAATCTTGGTGTAGTAAAATATCATGATGTTGATTTTGTTGTTGCAGATGTGCCAGGACTTATAGAAGGCGCACATCAGGGTAGCGGGCTTGGGATAAAATTCTTAAAACACATAGAAAGGACAAAGGTCCTTGTGCACCTGGTCGACGTATCGCATTTGGCTCACGATCCGGTGAAAGATATTCAGGTAATAAATCATGAATTAAAAATGTTCTCTAAAAGTATCGCTGCCCGTCCAATGATATACGCATTGAACAAAGTGGATGCCGCAGAGGACACCAATATAGAAAGAGCGAGAGAGTATTTGACCGGCCTAAAGCTTGATTTTGTTGAAATGTCCGGCGTTAGCGGTGTTGGGTTAGATCTTTTACTGCAAAAACTTAGTACTGTGTTAAAAAAGGTAAGGAATGAATAAAGAGAACAAAAAACTGCTAATGTTCGGAGGCTCTTTTGATCCGCCTCACTTGGGTCATAAGGAAATGGTGAAAGCAGCTTGTTCTTTGATAAAACCTGACCTGGTATTGATAGTTCCTTGCTACATTCAGCCACTTAAGATCAAAAACTCTGCTACTGCCGAACAAAGACTGGAAATGACCCGTATCATGTTCCCGGAAAAGCAGTATGTTATCTCCGATTATGAAATAGAGAGAGGCGGAGTAAGTTATTCCATAGATACTCTTAATTATTTGGCAAAAAAATACAGGGACCACAAAATATATCTTTTAATAGGAGAGGATTCCTATTCCAATTTTGTAGAATGGAAAAAATTTGAGGAAATACTTAAAAAGTATAACGTCGTTGTAGTCGCAAGACAGGGAAAAGGTCTTAAGGATAAGTTCCCGTTCGCAAGGAACATACATTTTGTAACGGATTTTTTTCATCCGGCATCATCTACGGCAGCAAGGGCAGGGGAGTTTAAATATCTTGATGAAAAAATTATCGAGTATATAAACTCTCAGGGTCTTTACAGGGAGTAATATTTTGTTCAGCAAAGTCGTTTTTATACATTTGGGCAAATTTAAGTCTTTGCAGTATGCAGAACTTTTTGAAGACTATTGTTCCAGGATCAAAAGATATATAAAAGTTGAAATAAAAGAGATAAAAATAACCTCTGACGACAGATCTCAATTCGAAAAAGTTATCCCAAAGATAGAGGATGCAATAAGGAATACTAAACTTGTTGTTTTAAGTGAAAGGGGAAAGAACATTACTTCGCGTGAGTTTGCAAAGTTCATGGATTCGGGTAGCGGAACATTGAGTGTGCTTACAGGAACATCATGGGGGCTTACAGAGGAATTGGAAAGGGATGCCAACCTTTTATTGTCCTTTGGTAAGTTGACTTTCCCTCACGAAGCAGTAAGATTCTTAGTGGCTGAACAGCTATATAGGACGTTAACCATAATACGCGGGGAAAGTTATCATAAATGAAGATCGCTCTTTGCCAGATAAATTCAATAGTAGGTGACATGCATGGTAATGCCGCCGTTATATTGGACTACTATGCAAGGGCAAAAAAAATGGGTGCGGACCTTTGTGTGTTCCCTGAACTTGCGCTAACCGGTTACCCACCGATGGACTTAATAGACAGAAAAGACTTTGTTGATGATGCCTTGGAGATCATTAATACAAAAATAGCGCCACAGGTTAAAGATTGCGGCTTATTGGTCGGCTCCATAAATCATAATGCAAATGATGGTAAAAGATATTTTAATTCTGCGTTCTTTATGGATGAGGGCAGGATAATCTCTGTGATCAATAAGCAGTTGCTTCCAACATATGATCTTTTTGATGAGATGCGTTATTATCAGGACGGGAAACCGACTTCGCCGGTGTACTACAAGGGTTTAAGACTTGGTATACACATTTGTGAGGATATGTGGAGGAACGAAAGTCCATACTCTCAAAAACTTTATGAGGAAGATCCTGTAGACCATTTAGGAGAGCAGGGCGTAGATATTTTTATAAATCTTTCTGCTTCACCGTTCTCAAGAGCAAAGGATCTAAAAAGACATAACGTAATGGCAAAGTATGCAGCAAAGTGGAAAGTTCCGTTTGTCATGGTTAATACAGTCGGCGCTAATGATTCTGCTGTATTTGACGGACGTAGTAAGTTGGTTTCAAAAACAGGGCAGATACTTGTAGAAGCAAAAGCATTTGAAGAAGATCTTGTTGTAGTAGATACAGAAAAAGAGTATGACCCTTATAGCGTAGTAAAACATAGCGACGTAGAAACTGTCCATAGTGCATTGGTACTTGGATTAAAGGATTATATAAAAAAGAACGGTTTAAAAAGTGTGGTTATAGGGCTCAGCGGTGGAATAGACAGCGCTCTTTGTGCCGCCATTGCTAGTGAAGCTTTAGGCCCACAAAATGTGACCGGTATCACTATGCCAACAAGATTTTCGAGCAAGGGCAGCGTTGACCACAGCGAACAACTTTGTAAGAACCTTGGTATAAAGCTAATAAAGTTCTCTATAGAGGATATCTTTAATAAATTCGCAGAAGGATTAAAAGATAACTTTGGAAAAACTCCAAGCGGGATGACTTTAGAAAATTTACAGCCTAGAGTTCGTGGAACGATACTTATGGCTTATACGAACTCTACTCCCGGAAATATCTTAGTAGCTCCCGGTAATAAATCAGAAATAGCGACGGGATATTGCACTTTATATGGCGATACCTGCGGTGCGCTGGCGTTAATAGGTGATGTTTACAAGACCGAAGTTTATGAGCTTGCAAAATTCATAAACAGAAATGGTGAGGTAATTCCAAAGGAAATAATAGACAAACAACCTAGTGCGGAGTTAAGGCCAGACCAATACGATACTGATTCTTTACCTCCTTATGAAGTGTTGGACGAGATATTAAGGCTGTATATAGAAGAGAAATGCTCTCCAAAAGAAATATATACAAAGGTTAGTGCAAAAAAAGATATCGTAGATAAAGCAATAGACCTTGTAATAAAAAGTGAATTCAAACGCCGTCAGCTTCCGCCGGTAATAAAAGTATCAAGCAAGGCGTTCGTATTAGACAGACGCTGGCCGGTAGTTCATAAATTTAGATAATATTTTTTAAATTAGTATAAGCCAAGAAATAATTATTGATACTAACAGTACAACAGCTGCAATTATTACGAACGTCTTTTTATTATTTTGTTTTTCTGAATCTGTAAGGGGTTTTACAGGAACTTCCTCTATTCCAAGTATCTCTAATGCTTCTTCTACATCTTCTGCATTAACTCGTAATCCTATGCCGTCAGGTGAAGAGTAAGCCCAATTTAAGGTTGAGATATACTCGCTGTCTATAAAGGATTCTATGCCTTCCGATTCGAGGGCTGTTTTTGCTATTTGTGCTTCATGTAAGTAGCGATATGTTTTTATTTTAACTAAAGAAACATCAGCCATTAAACATGAACCCCCGTGTGCCCAAATCCACCGGCTCCACGAGTTGTGTCTGTCAATTCTTCTGCTTCTATTAATTGTGCCTGTGGCGCTGCATTTAATACGGCCTGGGCAATGCGTTCTCCTCTTTTTATTACAAAAGGAGTTTTGGAATGATTGATCATGATTATTTTTACTTCACCACGATAGTCACTGTCTATAGTTCCAGGGGTGTTAACTATGCTGATACCATTTTTTGCTGCTAATCCAGAACGAGGACGAATTTGCATTTCGTAGCCTTCTGGAATTTCAAAAGATAGACCAGTAGGTATAAGTTTTATTTCTCCAGGAGCGATCATCTCTTCTGTAGTTACGCAGGCACTAAGGTCAAAACCGGCAGATCCCTTTGTCGCGTATGCTGGTAAGGGAAGATTGTTCCCTTCTAACCTTTTTACTCTTACAGGGATACTGCCCATTTTTATTCCTCTTAAAGGCTTGAGTAGCCTCTTATTTTTTTTCGTGAACAGCCTTCATGCTTAGTCTTGCACGACGCATTTTATCTGTTCCTATGTACATTACTTTTACTGACTGACCTTCTTTTAGAACGTCAGAAACTTTTTCTACACGTTCATCAGACATTTCACTTACGTGAACAAGAGCTTCTTTTCCTGGTAGATATTCAACGAAAGCACCAAAGTCCATTATCTTCTTAACTACACCGTCGAATATTGTTCCTTCTTCTGGCTCACCTGCTATTCCCATTACTATGGATTTTGCAAGTTCAAGTTTTGCTTTGTCAGCAGACATAATGGTTACTTCGCCGCTGTCCTGAATATTTATCTTTGCACCAGTTTTTTCAACTATGCTCTTTATTACCTTTCCACCAGAACCAATAACGTCCTTGATGTATTCTTTATCTATAAAGAATGCTTCAACTCTTGGTGCATAAGCAGAAAGTTCACTAGCTGAAGAAATAGTTTTTTCCATTTCTCCTATTATGTGAAGTCTTCCTTCTTTTGCCTGGTCCAGAGCCTTAGTAAGAACGTCTTTAGTTAGACCTTCTATCTTTATGTCCATCTGTATCGCTGTTATACCGTTCTTTGTTCCAATTACCTTAAAGTCCATATCGCCAAGGTGATCCTCGTCGCCCAATATGTCTGTTAGTATGTGGAACTTTTTGTTCTTTTCGTCTGTTATAAGCCCCATTGCCACACCTGCAACTGTTTCCTTCAAAGGAACACCTGCGTTGTAAAGAGCCATGCAACCAGAGCAAACTGTTCCCATAGAGGAAGAACCGTTAGATTCCAAAACCTCTGAAACTATTCTTAGTGTGTATGGGAATTCTGAATATTCAGGAAGTACTTTAGAAATTCCTCTTTTTGCAAGAGTACCGTGTCCAATTTCTCTTCTTCCAGGACCCCTTAGACCCTTAGCTTCGCCAACGCTGTATGGAGGGAAATTGTAGTGCAACATAAGTTTATCTTTAGCAAGTCCATTCAGTGAATCAACATATTGTTCATCGTCTGCTGAACCCATTGTTACAGCCGCAAGTACCTGAGTTTCTCCTCGGGTGAATAACGCTGAACCGTGAACTCTTGGTAGCAATCCTGCTTCGCAAGCGATCGGTCTAACTTGAGTAAAGTTCCTACCGTCGATACGAATGTTCTTTTCTGTTACAAGAGCTCTTGCATAATTATATTTTAATGTTTCGTATGTGTTGTTTACAAAGAATTTAAATAGAACTTCTTTGCCTTTGAATATGCTCTTATATTTTTCTGGATTTGCTTCTGCATATTTTGAAGATATTTCTTCGTCCAAGCCTTTCTTTATCTCATCTATAGCTGCATATCTTGAAAGCTTGTCTTTTATTCCAAATGCTTTTGGGAACTTTGGTTCGCAATAATTTGTTATCGCTTTTTCAAGGTCAACATCTTTTGGCGAATCAACAAGAGGTCTTTTTGTTAACCCAAGTTCTTTAGCCATTTTCTTTTGTAGTTCTATAGCTGGTTGAACAGCGTCTTTAGCGAACATTATTGCCTCAAGAACGTCTGCTTCTGATAGCCCGTTTGCTTCTCCTTCTACCATTACAACAGCTTTTTCACTTGATGCGATAAATAGGTCCATATCGCTCTTTGATAATTCTTCTGCCGTTGGTGCTGCTATAAGTTTTCCATCAACGCGAGCAACTCTGCATGCAGCTATTGGTCCGTTAAATGGAATGTTAGAGAGCATTAACGCAGCTGATGTTCCTATTATGCTCATCTGATCTGTGCCACAGTCGCCATCGTAAGATAGTACTGTCGCAATAACCTGGGTTTCACACCTGAAGTTCTCTGGGAACAATGGTCTTATTGGTCTATCTATTAATCTTGATGTTAATGTTGCAAGATCACTTGGTCTTGATTCCCTTTTTAAATAGCCACCAGGTATTTTTCCTGATGCATAATACTTTTCTACGTAATCAACTGTTAGTGGAAAAAAATCCAATCCTTCTCTTTCTTCTTTAGACGCAACTACAGTGACTAAAACCATTGAGTCGCCAAATCTTACGACTACTGCTCCGTCTGCCTGCTTTGCCATTTTTCCTGTTTCGATACTTAACTTCTTTCCACCTAATTCTGTTTCAAATACTTTGTACATAAACTTCTCCCTTTTTGAAAGACCCTATTGTCTTTCGACTATTATTAGTAACTTTGTTTGCTTTTTTTGCTTCAAAACTATTTTCTGAGATCTAACTCTTTTATAAGTTTTGAATAACTTGCAGCGTCCTTTCTTCTTAGATAAGTTAACAAAGTTTTTCTTTGATTAACCATCTGTAGAAGGCCAACTCTTGAGTGATAATCTTTCTTATGAGTTTCAAAATGTTTTGATAATTCATCAATTCTTTTTGTCAAAAGTGCTATCTGCACTTCTGAAGAACCGGTATCACCTTCATGTGTTTTAAATTTTTCGATCGTTCCTGCTTTTTTTTCCTTAGTAATGCTCACTTCTAAATTTCTCCTCTTCTTTTTTAATTATTTTACTATGTTAGAGCGCATTTCTAGCATAAACGATTTTATTTATCAAGCCCTAGATACTTTAGGTCATAGTCATCAAGGGCCGTCCCCTTATAATTCCTGATATAGCTTTGAGTAAGCACCAGTCTATATGGGACCACCAGAGGGATAACCGGGCACTCTTCTACGGCTAACGCTCTGATTTTATTGATTAACTCTAGCTTTTCAGGGCTGTCCCTAAGGGTCAGTATCTCTTCGTATATGGAGTTATACTGAGGGTTGTTAAATAGGGACCTGTTTGGGCCAGGGGAGGCTGCCTTTCCATAAAGGATGCGTAAAAAATCCTCTGCAAATGGAAGATCTGCTCTCCATTGAAGGGTCGCAAGTTGATAACCTGTTTTTGCATTCATCTTTTTAAGGAACGTTGCGTAATCGAATTGCTGTATTTTTATTGTGAGACCAATATCATTCATTGCTTTTGAGAAGGTTTCACTTATCTGTTTTGCAGCCATTGAATCTGTTGTGAACAGAGTTAGCATTGGCGCGCCTTTCCCATTTGGATAACCGGCTTTTTTTAGAAGCTCTTTAGCTTTATCGACGTTGTAAGTTCTGTACGGGTTCTTGTACTGTAGGTCAAAACCGAAAAGTCCCGGAGGCAGTATCCAGTTCGCTACAAGAGCCTGATTGTTGTAAAAGAGCGCTGCGTGTTTATATCCGTCATAAGCAAGGCTCATTGCCTGACGAAGATATTTGTTTTTTGCGATCTTTGGATCGGACATGTTAAAGCCGATATATTTTATATCGAGTTCCGTTATTTTGTGAACGTTAACACCTTTGTCCTTAAAAGTTTTATTTAATTCATTAGAAACTGTAAATGCATCAAAATAGCTGTCCTTATCCATGGTAACTATATCGATCTCTTCTTTTTTGAATGCTTCCCAGCGAGCTCTATCTTCGTTTATTACTTTAACTATGACCTTGTCGACCAAAGGAAGTTTTGTGCCTTTATAGTTCAACAGCCCATTTTGTTCGTCGTTTATATCGCCGTCTGTTGGGTATGTGCCGTAGTAATGCTCATTCTTTTTTAGTATGTATTGAGTAGGGGCGATGTTCTCAGATAAATAGAACGCACCTGTGCCTACGGGATGTTTCGCGAAATCGTCGCCGTAAAAAGCTACAGCTTCTTTTGGAACGATGAATGTGTTAACAAGTGCAAAAACGTCCGGAAAGAACGAAGAGAACTTTTTTAATTGTATTATTATTGTCTGCTCGTCTGGTGCTGTTATGCCTTTTATGTTGTCGTTTGCTTTTTTCTTGAACTCGGCCGCACCATCGACGATATCCGTTGTGATAATTACAGACGCTGTGTTTGTGGGAGAAGAGAGTAGCCTTTTTAACGAATATATAAAGTCTTCTGCAACAAGTTTTCTCCCTTTACCGTTAGTTTTTTTAAAGCAGGGATCGTCTGCAAAATAAACATTGTTCCTGAGTTTTATTTTATATTTGAAATCGCCGAGGTGCTCCGGCATGCTTTCTGCTATAGACGGTGTTATTGTATGTTTCAGGTAATGGTAGCTATATAATCCTTCGTATACAGACTTTGCAATTATACCGGAATACCTATCTGTGATCACCGCAGGGTCAAGGCTTGCAATGACCTCATTGGAATATATCGTTATGGTTCCTCCTACCTTTATTCTTTTTGAACAGGACGGGACAAGAACCAACGCTGATAATACAAATATACTCAGGATCTTAAAACGCATAGCGCAGATTATATGCTTAAAATCAGCTTTCCGTAAATAGCTAAAGTTCCTTGACCTCTATGTGCTGTGCTGATAGTAAATATGCCTTAAGTGCCCTCATAGCTCAGATGGATAGAGCACCAGATTCCTAATCTGGTTGTCGCAAGTTCGAACCTTGCTGGGGGTACCAAACTTTTTCCCCGTCGTTTTTTCGCAAATTTACCAATTCTTTAAACGGACTTTTCAAATCATATTCAACAGATACACCATTCAGAAAACGGTTCGAAAGTAACTCGTCGAGCAATGCCTTGCGTTGTTCTCTAGTTCCTAAGTTCCATAATGATTTTGCATTGATAGCTAGTTCGATAGTAGTTTTTACAGTATCAAGGAATTTGTTGTCAATTTCGACAGAGATGTTTTGTAAGAGCTGTGTGTAGTTGCGCCTCTCTTCTTTAAGACGCTCTGCTTGTCGTCTGTAGTCTTCCTCATCTACTAACCCTTGTGTGTACATATCAAAAAGTTTATCTCTCTTAGCGTCTATTAATTCTAGTGTTTGACTATAACTATTTATTTCTCTTTTACGAGCCTCTTTAGCTTTTGAATGTGTCGCATTAAGGGTGTCGTTTATTTTGTCAGCTAAGGCCTTTGTAATCGCTATGTCATCCATTGCTCTTGCAAATGTATTCCATATGTCTAATTCAGACACATATAGCCCTTTTAACGTTTCGTGCTGGCGTCTACCATTACTGCATCTATATAAGTCATATTCAATAATAGTTCCGTTTTTATTTATTTTTCTTTTGTGCTCGTGAACAATATTACAACCACAGATTTTACATTTTAAATATCCTCCACCAAAGATACCAAAAGTTTTGTTGTTAGGTATGGTTTCTTGCAAATGTTTTTCTTCAAAAGAGGCGTCTACGGCATCTAGTATTTCTTGGCTAATAATTAGAGGGTGAGCACCTTTGTATTCAATTTTCTGCCAATCAAAGTAGCCTCTATAAAACTTGTTTTTTAAACGAGCCTCGATGGTGCCTTTGTAATAAAGATTAATTCTAGAAAAGTCGATGAGTCCTTCTTCTATAATAGTGCTTCTTATTACTTCGTAAGATGCACCTTGAGCACGAAGTTCGAATTCTCTCTGTACTTGTCTAACTATTTGTTCATTTGGGTCTACTCTTATTGTTGTCGTAGCCTTGCGGTCTTCTCTACCTTGGGAATTTACGGCTCTATGGTGTATGTACCCTTGTGGAAGTTTATTCGCAGGATTCCAGCCTTGCTCGGCTTTAGTTTTCATTCCACTTAACACTTTAGTTGTTATGGTTCGTACAAACTGTTTATTAGTTGCAGCAGTGATATCACGTAAGAAGAAGTCACTATCAGAAGTCTCGGTGTTATATACTTTTCTTTCGTGTGCATAATGGATGGATATTGTGCCTAACTTAACTAGTTTTTCATTACGTTCGTTATCGGTAAGGTTGCGAGCTTCTCTGTCGAACATAGAAAACACGACGTGTTTGATGCCTTTTTTAACGGCATAATTTATTTCATAGTTATACTTTTTTCTATTATCTGAGTCTTTGGCAGATTCTACTATGGAGACATTTCTTACAAGATTAAGCCCGACTTCTTTGCAGTAACGTTCTATTTCAGTTAATTGTGTTGTATGCGAAAGATTATCACTTTGCTTTTGGCTACTAACTCTTAATATGGCAATTGCATCATTCATTAGTTCTACTACCTCGCTAAAAGGGCATAATTCAAATTATTTAATATAACATAATTTGATACACACTCTCTATACATTTTAATTATTTTCACTTGATCCGTGCTTTTCTAACGTTATCCAATCTGGATTGTTAGAGGCATTGTGTGCGTCACGGATGTCTTTTAGGATTTTGAATACTTTAACCAAAGAGTTGAACTCTGGTGGAGACAAAGAGGGATTCACAGTTTTGGGATTGCTAGCTATTACCTTTTTACTCAATCATCTAATAGTTTGGACATTTCAACTGTCATAGGCTTCCTCCTGTATATCTCTGTATACCTTACATTACTGTTCGTTAGCGCAGAGATCATTAGTTTTATTTTTTTATTCTATTAACATTCTGTGGCTTTGGTTCATTAACCAACTTCTCAAAGTTGGGAACGTTTTTATTACCGAAGAAAGTATTTATACTTCTGTAATTATAGAAGCGTTCATATCGTGTCTTTTTATAAGTTTTGATTCCATCCTTTAATTTCTTTTTTAAGTCACTCCACTTTTTTCTTTTTATTGTAGTTAATATTTGGATTAGTTTTGCTTTGTCTTCATCGTTTAATCCCAAAATAAACTTTTTCTCAGAACAATAGATATTATACCAAATTCTTGGTGACCTAATATGCTTCCAATATAGATGCTTTTTGTGTCCCTTTTTAATTATAAGCTCTACGAGCTTTACAGTATTCTTTCTGCTGTTTTTGCGTCTTAAGGACGCTATATTGAAAAGACGTGGCTCTTTTCTATTGTCCGTATATATTTTTTGTTTTAAATCTTCTGGTAACCTATAGGCAGTTCCTTTTTTACGCTTACCAAAAGGGAACTTTAAGCAAGCAATGAGTGTTTTCAGCTTTGTTTCAGGAACATCTTTAAACTTTTTATACTTGAACTTTTTTCTAACAATATGAGGGAATATATAATATAGACCTGCATCATTTTTTTCTACCTTATAGACATGTTTACGTTCTTTATTAGTACATCTGTATTTGTAATACTGACCATTAAGAGGACGGTGTTTACGTAATGGCATACTACAAGAAAGGCATATTAGTTCCTTTTTAAACACTTTTTTTACGTCTAACATTCTTTAATATAACCTCATATTATTTTAATGTATAAATTAATTTCAGTCATTAACCCTATACAGTATATAGTTGGTGTGTCAAGAATTAATATAAGTGTACTTTTAGTGATTTGGTGGTTCCACCTACTCTATTAATGTACCTTAATCCACCTGTGTGCAATATGTACTAAAACCACTAAAAAACACAAGTCATAAAGTTAATACCGTCGATAAAAATAGCAGTTTTTAAAAATGTAAAGCCTCTATGCAAATAAAAATCTTAGGAGGTTTGACATGAAAGAAAAAAAGGAAAGTAGGGCTACGCTTGTGACAAAGGGTAAGAAGGAAAAAAAGATGAGAAGAACAAAAACTACAGACACAGAAAAAAGGAGGGATGAAAAGGATATAAAATTAACTCACAAACAAGATGTCCGTAATGTCGTTAATACTATATTATATGAAAACTTGTGTCAACCTAAGGGGTTAAACACGTTATTAACATCACCCCCAGTTTATGGAAATGGAAGAATACATTCACTTGATGTAGAAATATGTTCTGTTGATACACACTTTTTAGAAAGGTGTTACGATAAAGATACTAATGGTAAGAGAGCATTTGTAAGAGCACGTATACCTTTTTATTACTCACATTCTGCCCCATATTTATATAAAGGTATAAAGTTTGAAGTTATGAAACTGTATAATGGTAATTACAAGATATCACTTCTTGCCTCTGCTTTTGAAAGTTATAAGAAGATGTTAAAGTTTTTTAGGTTGTTAACGGCAGGACATCTAAAGCGTTGTTTTGTTACAAGGGTAGATGTTTCTATCCTTTTTCCATCAGATATCTACCCTGTAGATTTATTTTTTAGATCTGTCTATTTTAAACATAAAAGACCAAGCACAATATATGTTAGCAAGGATGTGACAAAAGGTTTTGTTAGCGGCTTTAAAATAGGTGGTAGGCCACATAAAATGATAGCATACGACATAGATTCAAAACCAAAATCTAAAAGGATTGGATATCCTCCCGGGCATATAAATTTTGAAATCCTGTTTGGTAAAGATAAACTTGAGGGCTTAGGTATAAGGTGCATTTTAGACTTGACCAATATAATGAAATTTATGCCCTATGAAAGGGTGGCTTTTAGGGATGTTTTTGATTTAGAAAAACACAAAGAACTATCAAAAGTTGATTCTAGAAGACTAGAAATGATACAAAGATACTCCGAGTCAACGGGTTACCAAAATGCTCGAAAGAGGATACACAAGGAAACTAAAAACTTTTATCGGGATTATGAACATCTGACACCTGATTTAAGAGTTAGCAATAAAAGGATAAAGCTTAAAAAGATTCTTATACATAGTTTCTATCGTGGTGTCAAAAAATGGCTTGAAATAGAATAACCCTTATAACGCTTAGTAAAAAAGCTAGAGTGAAGCTAGAGCCTAATTCGGCCCCCATAAAGAACAGACTTAAGGCTCTTCATGATCTGCATAAAAAGGGCATGAAGACTTGGGTCAGCATAGAACCGTATCCAACACCAAATATGGTAGAACAGGATTTTGAGGAAATTTTAAATGCTGTAAGTTTTGTTGATAAGATAATCTTTGGCAGACTAAATTATAATGCTGAGGTATCGGAATATAAAGACCACAAGAATTTTTATAACAAGTTGGCACGCAGGGTTATAGAATATTGCAAGGCTAACGGTAAAGAATACTATATTAAAAAAGGGACTATATGTTAATAGGTCGTTCTTTTAGAGCCTGTCGTTTGTGTTGAACCATAGTTTGACCTCCTATGATTGACACTTTAGAGGGTGTGACTTTGTTGCAACATACTGTTTTAAGTGACGCCAATGGCCAAAATAGACGACTTTGACCACTTTTTGTGCATTGGTGTGACTTATAACCAAAGTTCATAAAAACCACTATTCCCTACTTTTAAACGCATGTTGTATTTGTTTAGTAAATTCAATTAGTTATAGTTGTATTGACTGTTATTGTTTTTTACACGTAATTTAAGCAAGGTGACAGGGTTTTGGAGGGAAAAAGTGACATAATCTGAAGGTATGTTGTGGCTCCAATTATGGCAATTTTGAGGCCTATATATGACATATTTTTAAGGACGTAGAACTATAGGCTAGGGGTTAATCAATGATGTTTTTTTGGTCCTATAGGCGTGGATAAAAACTTTATAGCGTAGGTGATATTATCAACCGTTATAGGCTCATCCTCAAAATTTTCGAAACAAAGATACTCCTGCTTTTCTTCACCATCAACTTCCGTGACTTTTATTAATTCTATTTTTTGCATTCTGTTTTTAAGGGGTTTATTTTTTCTTGGAGATTCTGGCTTTTCTAAAAAAGCTATTTTTCCATTCTTTAATATGCATAAGTTTTTAGACAAAATCCTCATAATTAGTTGCTCCTTGTTACTTTGTTTACGTCCGTGAAACCAACATGGCAATTGAACCAGCGACTAAATTATTATACTACAGCCACTAAAAAGCACAATAAAAAATGATTGACAGGCTCTATTATAACAAAATAAAGTATTTTTAGTTTAAATCTAGGTTGTCTTAGAGGTGGCGTATGCTTGAACATAATTCAAAGATTAGGGATTTTTTTATTACCGTTGAGGGAGGTTTGTTTTGGAACTGGCCTCTGTTTCTACTGAAAAAAATAGTTTATATGGAAGAATTATCTGCGAGGAAGATTATTATAAAATATGGACAGCGTTATCGTTCTTTAATTCGTTGGCTAGGCCATAAGACTTGGAGGAAAGAATACCCGTGCAAAAGGCAGCTAAGGTATCTTGGGTGTCATTGGTGTCCAGAAGAAAACGAAGAAGATCCGTTTTTTAAGATAGGCGGAGTTTATACATCTAAGGTTTTTAATGGAGCTACTTATAAGATAGAGGGCTATGGTGGATATATTGGCAGTGCTTACTTTGAAAGACTTACTTAACGCTGAGTGGAACTATTCAATAATACAAGATTTTGATACAGTGACTATAAATTCCTAATGAAAAGTATTGACAGCTTGTGTTTTAATACGTTAATGTGTTTTATAAATTTAATACAGCGACTATTTGGTAGAAAGTTATTGAATGGTCGGAATTAGTTAATGAGAAGTTGGATATTCGTTGAATATCTAATATCAGATAGTTTATAGTGGATGTAATTATGGATTTTGGAGACAGGCTAAGAAGTTTGATGACAGAAAATAATCTATCTGCAAAAGCTCTAGCTCGTAAACTAGACGTTCCTTACAACACTCTTCAAGAATGGCTTTCTTCCAAGCGAATACCACGGAACCCAGAATCACTAAAAAAGATAGCTCAATGCTTTAACGTTTCCGTTCATTATATTTTGTTTGGAGAAGAAGACCCTGTGAGCCTAGTAGCTAATATTTTAGATAAGACAGAAATTCATACAGGGTTGTACGAGATTACGATTAAGAAGGTTAGAACAAAAAAATAAAGGAGGTAAAAACAATGCTACGGATTTCCGTATATTATACGGAACTACGATTTAAGGACGTAGAATCTTTACTTTGGAGCGAAGTTTTGTTTTAAGGTCAGTAATGGAAGATGCTAAAAATAAACCAGAAGAGAAATTGCCTTTTCCAGAAGTTCTCAAAAAACTCCTAAAAGACCGTTCCATAAGTCAGCGCCAAGCGGCAGTTCTAGCAGATATACCAGAAACAGTTATGAGTGACTGGATTAATGGTGCTGCACCGAGAGATTTACTTGCGGTGAGAAGGCTAGCCAGAGCATTAGGTGTTTCTACGTCATATCTTATCTTCGAAGAGAAAGAAGAAATGGTAGCTATTGGAATAGAAGAACTTCTACAAACGGAGAAAGAACCAACATTATCGGGCTTGTATCAAATAGAGTTTAAGAAAGTAAAAATAAATGAGCATCTGTTGAAGAAAGAAAAACTGGAGGTTTTATGAAGAAAACAATTTTAAGTTTAATTGCTGTATTTTTTATGGCATCTTGTGGTGGAGGTGGCGGTAGTGACAGCGATAGCGATAGCAACAACAATTCAGATAATAATGGCTCTAGTGTCTTAAAATCAAATTTAGGCATTTCCTTTGCGAACATTGATAGTTTTATTGTGGGTTCAGGTTCTGTTTCGTCTAGTAGTGTAAAAGTGAGTGACGTTAGTAGCACTGATAGTAGCCAACTTTATGTTGTCCTCTCCGATAACACTCTTCAACAGGTTAGTTTAGCCGACGGTAGTTATGAAGTATTAGGTGTAGTAGATACTGATACATATACTTTTTTCTCTGTTTCAGGTGTTACTTATAACGGAACGGATTGTAAGTTAATACCAGTTAGAAAAAGTGATGGGGCGATGTTTTGTCTAGATGTTAATCTTCACAATAACGATAATAATTATTTCCAAAACACGTCTATACAAAAAGTTTTGTCATCAGATGTTTTTTATGTGTGGACGGGCAACACTTGTTTAGACTCAGATTCATCAATAATTAAACTTGATCTGACCGACCCTAATAATGCGACCCAATCAACTCCATTTAATCTATCTGATAGAGGAGTTCGAGACTTTAATATTAATAGTTCTGGTGACGCTCTTGTTTGGAGTGACGGAAGTACAGATGGATATATCCAAGTATTTAAAGCTGGCGGTGGAATAGTGAATGTTCAGCCATATTATAACTACAGCTTTGCATACCTATCAAGTGGCGCTCAAGGCTATAGTCATCAAGATGATTTCTACCTCATAATTAGCGATTTATTCTTTCTTCCTAAAACGACAAACTTTGTAAAGGAAACTGTCGTAGGTCAGTCAGTTAGTTTGGCATGTGGTCTTCGTGATGCAATAAAACTGCTTGGTAAATCATTTCTATTACCAGGGTGTACAGCTACTGCTTTTTATGAACTGGCTCAGGATACAGGTGGCGTTACAGTAGAGCATGCCTCTGCTGTGATAACTAACGTTACAGGTATATACGGTGTTATAGACAGAATATATGTTTTGGGGACTGACGATTTCGGTAATGGCGGTGTCGTATATTACGATATTAACGACGATACTTGGACGACCGTATTAACTCCTGGCGACTACACTGTATCAAAAATGCAAGTAAATGCTTCTGGTGATGTTTTATTCTACGGAGTTAGAAATTCAGATGGAGCAACTGTTATGGGTAAAGTTTTCTCCTCTGGCAGTTTAACAATTATATCTGAGAACACAGATATGAATGTCCAGAGCATTATTAGGATAAACTAAAAATGGATACTATTTATATTCTCTTTACGTACATCATTGTACCTCTGGCTGGTATTGCTCTTATAGGGGCAATTGTTATTACGCTCATTAAGAAGTCTATGACCGATATAACATGTCCTCATTGTAAAACAGGCGGTATAGCTTCAGATGCAACAGCATGTCCTCACTGTACTAGAGATTTAAAAACAGAAAAGAAATAATTTATGACAACGTTAAGCATTGGAAAAGGAGAGTTGTTGTAAACATAAAAGACTAGAATAAAAAATAAAGAGAGGTTCTTAAAATGATGACTTTAAAGTTTATGATTGTATCGTTGATGCTTGTTTTTGTTGCAGGTTGTTCTTCAGGTACAAAAATTGATTTTGCAGAGTATCTTCTACCTACAAAAAATCTTATCGTTGAGAGCAAGTATGGAGAAGTTCATAGCAAAGCGACTTACGTAGTTGAAGGTAAAACGATACTAGAAGCTCGTGAAACATTAGCTCCATCTTCTTTGAAAGGCGTTATTGTGAAAAAATGGGATATAGAGGATGATGGTATTTATCTAACTGTAAAAGATATGTTTACAGGAGATAAAATAAAACGAAAATATGCTGATAGAGAACTATCCATAAGTAAAGGAACGGTTATGAACATAAACGGAGGAGAGTATTCTGTTTTGGACATGGGCCAAACTATAGATTCAATAATAGGTAAATTATCTCCATGCATTATAGTTAAGAAAGATAGCAAGAGAGGATCTTCAAAGAGAACTTACTGCAAAGGGTATGGAGAAATGCAGAGTGAAGAAAACAGCACAGGGGATGAACCCGCTATTGTAGAAATAGTATCTATAAAATAGCTTCTGACGCTGATTCATTTGACATATTTAAAACTGATGTTTCGCTCATTGTGTTATAATTGTTGTCGTTAAAAAGTTTTAATAAAATGAGGAGAGATAGTATGGTCTTGTTGTTTTTTGTTTCCAGCCTGTTGTTTGCCAACATTCCAGACTACGGGAGCATATCAGGCGTTAAATACATAAGTAATTATGATGGAGACACTATTAAAGTGGATATAAAAGATGCACACCCACTTTTTGGTTCGGAGGTTTCTGTTAGGTTATACGGTATAGATACGCCTGAAATTAAGTCAAAAAACAAGTGTGAGAGACAAAAGACAGTAGAAGCTAAAGAAGTTGTTAAAAATTTGTTAAGCAATGCGGAGAAGGTTAGTTTAAAAGAAGTTAGAAGAGATAAATATTTTCGAATCCTTGCCAAGGTGTATGCTGATGATGTGAATGTTTCTGATGAGCTTATTAAAAAAAATCTGGCGTACGCTTACTATGGCGATACTAAGAAAAAAATTAACTGGTGTGAGAGCGATTCGGTAAATAAGTAATCTGCTTCATTCTCTTTTTACACCGTCTAAAAATATCAAAAAACACTCTATTTGTTAGAGGCTGACACACATTTTTAAGTAAGTCATAAACCATTGAATTTACTAGTCTTTTTAACACTAAAAACGCTATAAGGGCTTGGTTTTATTGACTTTTTACCGTTTAGCCTATATACTAGTTATATAAGTCGTTTTTCTAGAAAGTGGCTTATTGCTAGGTGATTTTAAAGCTTCTAGAACTTTTTAAATCCCAAACATTTTTGTCAGAAGACTTTTAACCCACGTGCTGGAACCACGCAGGGCAAGGTCTATTTAAAAAAGGAGTATTGTTATGAATGGAACACAGGTTGTTGAAAAAGAAAAGAAAGAGAAAGTGAATCTTGAATGTAGTCCAGTTGAAGTTTTATCATTTCAGGAAATCGTAGATGGCTTCGTAGAGAAATGTTCGAACAAAGGTGCTCAAAATGACCTTCGTAAAAGCATCGTAAAGTATGCTTTTGGATTTATGAAAGATGGGCTCTTCAATAACAGCATGAGGGTTCGTAGTTATCCTCGCTCTGAAGTAACGGCTCTAAAAGAACGGTTAAACACGGCATGTGTTACTTCTATTATGGAGAGTGTATTGGATATGCTGATGTTTAAGACAAGCAAAGAAGAGGCTATAAAGGCTAGTTTAGCAGATGCAGACGACCTAGATTGGGCTCTTGGCATTGTTGACTTAAAGAGTTTAGACCCTAAGCAAAGCATATATACGCTTCCTGATGACATAGATGCACACATCTTAAGATTGCGTCTTCCAGAGAGTAAGCGGATTGAAACACAATCAAGACTTGGTCAGTTAATAGAGGACTTTTTAGTTCTTGATAATTCTCCAAGCACAACGGTTGAAATGAGAAAACTTTTTGCACAATATACGATGGGGCAAATCGAAGAAGCTGAAATTGCTAAAAAGACATACATTCACGAAGTTCCATACCGCAAAATTATTAGTTACATAAACAGAAATTTCAAAGCGATTCAAGATGCTTTAAAGAATGGTAAGGGAGAAAAGACTTTTAGAGACGACGCTGATTATTTAACAGCAGTTATAAAGGCATAAAAGAGAGAATGAAAAAAAACAAGAAAAGGGTTGGCCTTTGTTGGTCAGCCCTTTTTTATTATGAGGACGAAATGAAAACTAAAAACAAAGTTGCAATTTATCTAAGGGTAAGTACCAGCGAACAGAATACAGAACTTCAAATTAAAGACTTGCAAAAATACGTTGAAGCTAGAGGGCTAGAGGTGTTTAGTATTTACGAGGATAAGGCCAGCGGAACTAATGATAGAAGAACTAATCTTAAACGATTGTTAGACGATGCAAGTAAAAGAAAATTTGATATTGTTCTGTGCTGGAAATTGGACAGATTTTTCAGAAGTCTTAAAGACCTTGTTAATACGCTTCAATTCTTAACTGAAAGAGATATTCTTTTTATATCCTATAAGGACAATATAGATTTAACTACAGCAACAGGTAGGTTGATGACGCAGATACTTGGTAGCTTTGCAGAGTTCGAAGCTAGCCTAATTAAGGAACGTGTTGTTGCTGGTTTAAATAATGCTAAAAGCAAAGGCGTTAGGCTAGGACGACCAAAGAAATTTTGTGATACAGAGGCAATACTAAAATTAAGAAAGCAAGGGCTATCCATTAGAAATATTGCAATGGAGCTCGAGTTGTCAGTAGGAATGGTACAGAGGGTGGTTGAAAGAAAATAGTGGTAAAAGTAGTCCTGTGGTACAATAAGTCTGTCGGAGGTAGTAAAATGGAATCATTATTTTGGATTGTATTGTCGGTAATTGTTATAACCTGGGGCGTTGGATTTTACTTTGTTTGTAAACTAGAACCTTCGTTACAGACTATCATAGACAGCTTAAGAGGTGGCTCTGAAAGGATGAAGATCGCTCTTGAAAAAGATAAAAAGAGACTAAAGATTTCTCTTTGGGCCATGTTAATAAGCGTAATAGTGCTTTTTAGTTATGCTGGCTACGCTGTTTATCTAAAATTTCACGAACCACCACAGCCACCTAGCTGTGAAGCAGGAATTAATTGTTAATAATAATATCTCAGCTTTACTGAAATATCTTTTTGTAGGCATCTTCGTCAAAGGCGATGCTGAAATTATCTTTAAAATAGTTCCTAATGGTTATAATCTGGTCTATCGTTCCACTGCCAGGACAGACTTTAGCATCAAATATTTCTTCACTACCTAAAGTTAATGGCTGACTATAATCCGAGAAATATGTTCCAGCCTCTATTTCTTCCTTAACTTCTACGTGAGTTATGATTTTGTTAACACCATAGCACTCTATACTAAAGGCTATCAGCTTTTCTGCTATGTCAATTTGTTCTGTAGTTAAAGCTTCATAAAAATGGTTGATAAAAGCAACGCCGATAGAACCATAATCAGGGTCTTTAGTTATACTCTCAACATAAGATCCGTCTACATTCCGTGTTGTTCCTGCATGTGAAGGAATATAAGTAGCAAGGTCCCTTCCTTCATAAATTGTTCCACAACGATCTATCAAAAAATTATATCCAACGTCAGCACGCATATTTTCATGGTTCATTTGATAGTTTTGAATAAAGCGAGCTTGCTTATTACCACAACCTTTTTTGTTTTCGTTGTCATTGTCATCATATGTATCCTCATACATCATTGCAGTGTTATGAAGGATAACTCTGGTGTAGTTGGGATCTGAAATGTTGAAGTCAGAATATTTTGGTATAAGACCTTTACCATTTGCCCTTTCTTCCAGAGTCGTGTTTTTTTCTGTTCTTACCTCACGTGCGCCCCATGCTACTCTTTTTACAATAGTAAGACCTTTAAAAATCTCTCCTGTTTTTGGACAAAGGGCTCCTTTTTCTTGACAAAAAACAGAAGAGCTAGCCATGAACACTAATAATAAAATTTTATTTTTAATCATGGCTGGGAATATATCGCTTTTGAGATATCTTAGTCTACAAATTATTCCGTATTTATAGTGTGATACAGTCGTCAAAGTCTTGTACAGGTGCTTTCTTGTAACATACTAAAATTATTGATTGTTTTGATTGGCAAGGGTTTTGCAACATTAATAGACATAACTTTGACTGCCACGGTAACTCTTATAGGAGCTATTAAAAGTATTATAGAAAACAGAAACAAGTTAATCAATGTATCTAATTTCATTAACTTTTTTGTTGACTGTAACTTCCAAAAGAGTATATTAGGGGTAAGTTTTGGTAAGGAATTTGGAGGTATATATGAAGAAGTTTCTTTTGGCTTTAGTTATTGGACTTTCATTGATTGGTACCGTTCTTGTTGTTGCACATGTAACATCTACTCCAGCTATAGCTGCTGGTTGTGGTAATCCTCAAGGTTGCTAATTTAAGCAAGAATCTTTTTATTAAAATAATAAATGACCACAGCCTCTTTTCATAAGAGGTTGTGGTTTTGTTTTATGTATTAGTGTTGATCATTTTTATTTAAAATAGCAAGACCATAAACAATATCGAGTTCAGTAGCTAGTTTTTTGTGCTTTTCTAAAACTTCGTCTTTTAGACTGTGGGTTTTATTTTCTAACATGAAGCTTTTTAATTCATCGCTCCAAAGGCGACTATTACCAGCAACCATAAATGTACCTGGAACTTTTGATTTTTCTATATATTTAAGCATTAGGTCTGCCTCTTTGGACGAGAAGTCAAGTATCATCCTATAGCCAGACTCAGATTCCAGCTTTTCGTCTACATAAATTCTATAGTCACACAAAGCAAAAACACTAGTGTGGAGTGAAGAATCTTCGAAAACGTCTTTTACACATTTTTCAAATTTATTATAATTATTATCAACAAATTTTCTGATTTCAAGTAAGTCCTTTTCGAGAGTTTGGTCTTTTTTATTTATAAAAATAATTTTCCAGTCATCCCCAGCAGGTTTTACATAGTTTGCATAGAACCCACATTTATTTGCTTCCATATTGCAGATGCGTAATAACCCCTCCATAACTATTCTTTTTTGATGTCCATCCTTGCCGGAAGAATTTGCCATATCGAGTAACAAGAGTATTCCCTTGAAAGGTTGCTTAACTATTTCACTAAGTTCACTGGTTGATTTTCTTTTGCTTAGACGTTCTAGTTCAGCGAGTGGATCTGATGTTACACGTGTTAGTTCTTTTGAGTAGGTGTAATATAACATTATCGTTAAAAGTAATAATATAAGACCAATACTGAGGCTAAAAAACTCGCCTACATTTCCAGTACCTAAACCAGCATAAGCAAAATAAAGGTAGCTTGAACCAAAAATTAACCAGACAAAAAAGTAAGAACGAAGTTCTCTTCTTCTTCTTTTATAATCAAGACGTATAGAAAGCCTAGGGTCTCCTTTTAAATTTTTAAGGAGTTTTGAAAGGTCCTTGATGCCAAAGCCAAGAGGTCCAAGAGAAAACATTATTGCGGTACATGCAAAAATTAAATCAAGCCTTGCCCTAACAGCAATTAGTGCACCAAGGTCTTTAAAATAAACGTACACAAAAGACACTAGTGTTAAAATTACAATGTGTGCGAACAATATAATATACTTTCTATTTAAAATAGATTTAAACCTTGCATATGCAAGGTTTAAAATAAGAACGGAAAACAGAAAATTAAGAGTAAGCCATATATCGAGTAACTGATATTTAAAACCCGTCAACCACGGAAATAATATAAGTAAATTACTTGATAGAAACCAAAAAGCTGTACTTCCAGTAAAATACGAAAAAGCAGGATAATCAAAAAATTTCCTTAAAATTATTGCACAAAATAAAGAAATTACAAACAATGCGGCAAAAGCGAGACTGGCGAACATTGGTTTTCCCCAGATGTGAAAAGGATACAAAAAATGAGCAGGGTAGAGAGATGCTGTGCTACTTATTAGTATACCGTCTTCAAGAAAAATGCCATGAGGGCTATCATTTTCTGTACCAAAGACCCATACCGTATTATCGCCGCTGGTATTATTTTTGTCTCTTATCAAAGGAATTTGTGAAACGTTTGCATTGAAGCCAGTCAGAATGGTATTACATTGCCCATTTACACAAGCGAAACCAAATCGTATTGCTTTGAATGTTAACGAATTATAGTTAGTGGTCTCCTTATTTAAGTTGCCATTTTTTAGGTATCCTTCATTGGTAGAAAAAAAATTTTCAGGTACTTTTATTCCTATGACAAAATAATTTCCTTTTGTAAAGTATTTACTTGCTGCTCTTATTTTGGGGTTTGAGCTATTTTTCATCATGTAAGGTAAGTTGGGGGCCAATTTCAGTGTTTCTTTAAATGTTGGTACTTTTACCTCGACCATTTTATTTATATCAAGTTTTGAAATACATGCCTCAAATTCTTTTTCTCTAGGGTTTGCTTCAAACTCTTTAGGACAAAAATCTTTCATCTGACCGACATAAATAGTGTCGATGTCGTAACGGTCATTTTCTTTTGGAAAAATAGAAGTCTTGGACAGCGATACAAAGACGATAAGTGTGGCAAATCCAGCCATAATGAACCCTAATGACATTAATGACCACGATTTAGAATATTTTTTTAGATCTGAGCGTACGAACCCAAACCAGTTGTGAATTTTTGTTAGCCATTTCATAATAAGCCAAAACCTCCGTACAAGTTGGTCCACACGTTAATATTCTAATATACTTAGTGGAATAAAATTATGTTTAATTCGTCAAAGCAGTTTTGTAAGTCAAAAAACTGACAAAAGTGTTGTTTGACAAAGGGTATAGGGGGCTGGATAATTCTCTTATAGAGCTGTAAAGGGGGCCATACTAATCATGAATGATAAACAAAAAGCGTTAGAAATAATTAAACAATGGATTCTGGAAAACAAACAAGAAGATGGCAACTATGTTCGAGACAATATAAGTGTACCGAAGTTGCTTGAGCTTATAGATAAATTGATAGCAGAAAAGTGACTTTTTCATAGTGTATCAAAATCCCCTTTCAAACTCGTCTAAAAAATACCAATAAAATCAATACGGCGACGTAACGAAAAAAGTGTGTCAATAAAGTATAGTTTTTGATACGATAAGAAGCAGTAGTTGTTATGTGAAGAGGGAGGAATATGAAAAAGAATTATTCAAGGAATACTTTAATAATAGGTGCAGGGGCCCATGCTCCTTATGGCTTTCCTACAGGGAAGCATCTTAGGGAAGATATTCTCTCTCTAGGTTGCAAGAATGTTGCAAGAACAAGTAATGAGGTGCAAATTTCTTCAGGTGATTTTAGAAAACTATTGTGTGCTTTGTTTCCTGCTAAGGAATTAGTGTCACATGATGACAATAAAATTAAACTAGAACGAACTTTGAACGATTTTTGTGACTTGTTTAGGAGAAGTGCTGAACCAACTATAGACAGTTTTTTAACGAGACATATTGATAAAAAGACTGGAGTTGAAGGTCTAACATATCCTATTCTTGGCAAGACAATTGTTTCGTATATTATCTATAAATACTTTTCCCATATCAACAATAACAACCACAAAAGAGATTGGATAGAACATTTATTTGATGTTTATTTTAAAACAGACAGAGACGTTGAAACTTTTTTTAATCCAGCTCCCAAAATAATAACTTTTAATTATGATACATATTTAGAAACTAGAATCTATGACCGCCTTCGTATTTCACACCATTTTGATGATATCAAAGCCAGGGAATATATAGAGGCCCTCTCTATTGAACATATTTATGGCAAAATGCCATATTCGTTTGGGAATAAAGTTTTAGAAGATAAAGAAATTATAGAAGAATCTATTCGTACGTTGAAGGTTGTTGGGGAAGAACGAAATGGGAAAGATGAATTGTCTAATAAAATTGCCACTTGCATATATAAATCAAAAAATATCTATTTTTTAGGTTTTGGTTTTGACGAGGACAATACTGCATTTTTATTCAAAGACATTGCCGATAATGCTAGCAATAAGTTTTTTTTCTATTCTACAAATATAGGTTTAGGACTCAATAAAAGAAATAACATTAACGAATTTGTTCCTAGGCCAGTAAATATAAATTTTTCACATTTTGGTGAAGGAAAAACAGAGATACATTGTACTGATTTGCTAGATATCAAGCCTCTTGATGATGAAGGCGTTGATGCTGGCTCTTTACTGAGATAGGTTTAAGGAGGGTGTTTTGTGCGGTAAAGTTGACATAGACAGCCTCTCTCATATACCTATTGTTTCGTTGAATGACGTGTGGCAAGAAGTTTCCTCGTCTCAGAATGAACTAGATATAATGTATGATGAAATAATAAAAAAACATAAAGACAAGAGTTTTCCCCCACCATTTAGATATGTATGGAGTGGTTTTTGTTGGGTAAATGTTGTTTTTATAACTTACATTCTGAACGGTAAAGCAATGAAAGGTAATTATAAAATTATGTATAACCTAAGTGCAGGTAAGTTTTATCATGTTGTTGTTTTTGATGAAAAAAGAGGCTGTATATATGACCCTACTTATGAAAGGAATAAAGGTTCTGCCTATAAAGAGTTTAATAATAAGAAATATCCTGAAGTTGTAAAACTCCATTTATCAAAGGGACGAAAGATTGTGTATTCTGATTTAGAGTATTACTTAAATAACTATAGGTTTCCGAAAACGAACAAACAAAACTATTCAGATATCAGAAGGTACAGGGATAATATTCTTAAACATGGCGTTGTTAGTGTTCTGTCTTAGCTACGTACGTCGCCTTACAACGTTATCGCATTTTCTTGAGTAATGTGCGGAAAGGTTTTCGGAAAATTCGAGAAATTACAAATGTCTCCTGACTTTTCCGTTTTCCATAAAATCATTAATTTTGGATTTTCTTGTCTAAACTTTTTGTTTTTTTCCTTTATTCGTTTTAAACATTCTTGTGTGATTTGATTTTTTAATAATCTCTCGCAAAACTCTTCGGTTATCAGATAACGACCACACTCAGGGCAATCATAGCAAGACTCTGACTTAGTTCCACCGAGTATCGTGACAAAAAGTCTGCGGTCACTTTCCAGTGGTTTTTTACAAAAGAAGCACTCACCTTTTAGATTAACCATATAACCTCCGTTTCCTAATTCTTATTAAAATTTTTGTGTGATATTTTGATTTTCATTTGCAAATGAGTAAGAGCCCCGTGTTCAGAAAATTCAACATTGGATAACACTGACTCGTTGCCACATGTAGCCTCTGCTATATATCGCTTATCCTCTTTTCCTGGATTGCAAAAGCCAAGTTCCCAAACTTTTATTTTCACTTTACCAGGATACTCGTCAGAACGTATTTCATAAGTTGAAACAAGTTTATAGGCTTCTTTAACATCAAAAACGGAACAAATTTTCTCCATAACGACCTCCAGTTATTTCTTATTGAACCTTAGCCATTTTACATTCCCTTTAACACGTTTTAGTTCAAGTTGTTTTCTTAGGTCATCTCGCAAACTATTAATCAGGATATCAAGAGGAAACTCCTCTCTTTTGGCAACTGTATCGGCTAATGCTTTGGCTAGTTCTACTTGTTCTATTGAACCAAAAAGTTGAATATCTGACAAAATGTCTTCTAGTTTTTTTTCATCATAGTTTGACCTATGTGAAATTTCATTTGTAAGAACTCTGTAGGCATTAATTAGGTGTTCAATCGTGATGTCCCTTCTTTTGATTAATTTATCCCTCTTTGTGGTAAAGTAATGGCCGACAACCCAGCCAATGACTGCCAGTAGAATGGTCACTGTAATTTTTAAGTAACTATTATCCATTGTTCTGGTTTTATACCATAATTCCATAGCCTAACGCCTTCTTTTAATGGGAATCAGTTCGAAAGTTACCTGTTACGGTCCCCCAGTTTTAGCTTTTCAAAAATGGCTTTCGTAATGATATTAAAGATTTAGTTTTATTGGCTTTGATGACGGCTGTTCGAAAGTCGTCCAATTCAGTGTACCATCCATAATATTTCTTAAAATCTCCTTTCTTTCCCAAGCCCAGTAAGAGGGTGTTAGTTCGATAATAAAGTAGGCCTTTTGTATAATTTTTGAAAATTATAATGATTTCAGATGTAAAGAAAGTTCGAATCCTGTTCGGATACAAAAAACACAAGCTTTTAGTAGTGGCATTTTTTGTCGACTTTTATATTAAAGTTTCTCTAGAATAGTTTTTACTATTGCAGAGTTGTTTAAAGCTGCAACCTTAACAAATGTCACAAAGTCTACGCTGGCATCATGATTTGCCTTGTCAGATATTGAGCGAATGATTATGCATGGGACATTATTCGCTGATGCTACCTGAGCTACTGCACCACCTTCCATTTCCACGGCATCAGCACCAATAGCGACTAACTCTTTTTTCTTTGTTGCACTTGAAACGAACTGATCCCCTGTAGCTACTGTTCCGGTTATTAATCGTGGTTCATAGTTATTAATTTTATCGAATTGTATTGTCTTCAGTGATATTAAAATGTTATCCCAGTTTTTAACATCGTGCATATTATAGAAAAGCGATTCACTTCCAGTGCCTAATCCCAATTCAGGCATAAACCCGGGTTTGTGGATTACCAGATTATCATCAGCTCCCAAGAAACCATAATCATATTGGAACACTTTATCAGCAATTATGATGTCGCCAATATTATAAGTTTCATTTAAGGCGCCTGTGACGCCAGAAAATATAATTAAGTCGACTTTGTATTCTGAGATCAACTTTTGTGCCGTCATTGCAGCATTAACTTTGCCTACTCCAGATAAAGTCATCACAACTTTATGGTTGCTTATGTTAGTTTTTATAAACTGACCTTCTGTTATTTCTTGTTTGGATAATGAAATAATCTCTGCTGGTAATGCAGCAATGATACCTATAGTACTGGCAAGTAATGTACTGGAAAAACTTAGAAAGAGGACAAATAATAAAATTGATTTTTTCATAAAATCTCCATCGCTATTTAAGTCTATTTAATGAGCTATATTTATATTGAAAACAATCAATATAAGTCAAGGATTATTTATACGTATTCGTTCGAAAGCTGCCCTCTACGGATACACGTTTTTAGCCTCCCAAAAATAGTCTCTTCAATGATTTAAGCCACTTGCGTCTTTGGGGATTTAGGAGGCTGGTTCGAAAGCCGTCCAATTCAGTGTACCATCTTGTATATACAAAAAAGTCTTTACATTTGATAGTATCATATGATACTATCAATATATGGTTCCTCCTTATAAAATTACGCCCAAGATACTTTCCTTAGTCTCAGATATTTCTACGCTTATTGGTAGGTACGAGGGGCTTATTTCTCCGCGTCCTACGCCTCAACTTAGAAAACAAAATAGAATAAAAACTATTCATGGTACGCTTTCAATTGAGGGTAATACATTAAGTTTAGAACAAATCACAGCGATAATAGAACACAAAAAAGTTATTGGTCCTGCTAAAGAAATTTTAGAAGTTAGTAATGCTGTAAAAGTTTATGATGAATTAAATAAATTTAAACCCAACTCTATAAAATCATTTTGTGATGCACATAAAAGATTGATGAGCGGTTTGGTTAAAGAGGCTGGGCAATTTAGAAGTGGTAGTGTTGGAATACTAAAAGGGAACAAAGTCTCTCATATAGCACCTAAAGCATCTTTGGTTCATGGATTGATTAAAGAACTTTTTGAATATTTAAAAGAGAGCAAGGATAACATTCTTATAAAAAGTTGTGTTTTTCATTATGAATTAGAGTTTATCCATCCATTTCCCGATGGAAATGGCAGAATGGGGAGACTGTGGCAAACCGTTCTTCTTTATAATTACCACCCGATATTTGAATATATCCCTGTTGAATCAGTGATTAAAGAACATCAGCAAGCCTATTATGATGCTCTTGAAGCATCAGATAAAGCAGGTGAATCGACAGTTTTTTTAGAGTTTATGCTAGAAATATTTTATAAATCTTTATCAGATTTTTTTAATTCCTTTAAACCAGAATCAATTACAATAGAGGACAGAATTCAAAAAGCGAAAGAACATTTTAATAAAAAAACTTTTAGTCGCAAGGAATATATAAATTACTTTAAAAGCATTTCATCAGCAACAGCGAGTAGGGATTTAGCAGAGGCTGTGAAAAACAAAGTCTTGATTAAAGAAGGTGATAAAAGACTCTCTGTTTATAAATTTATATAGTAAAAGGCTGGTGCTCTTTTCATTGTAGTTCGAAAGTTACCCTCTATGGGTACACGATTTTAGCCTCTTAAAAATCGCCTTTTTAATGATTTAAGCCACTTGCAGTTTTTGAGGTTGAGTAGGCTGGTTCGAAAGTCGTCCAATTCAGTGTACCATTTGTATATACAAATGGTTTTCGAAAAAATTTAAGTTTTTTATTGTTCTACAGTGACTATTACTACATATGTTTTAGCGATATCAGTACATGAAATAATAGTATAAGTTACGGGGTTCGTAAAATCCTGTGTTTCATTATCTTTAGGATCAGGATTTATGCTGGCCAATTTGGAATAGGTTATCGTAGGTTTTAAAACCGATATTATTGCTCTATGTGGAACCGTAACATCGATTCTTGGGTCAGTTTTTGATTCAGTGATTACTCCAACTATTGGTCCAAATTTAACATTTGGGTCATGTTTGGTTACCCCAAAACTATAGCCTGTAATAGTGAACTTTGTGATGTCATTCTGGCACGAGGGTTGTCCCCACGAAGATGATGAAAATAATCCTAACGCTAATAAAAGAAAAAAATATTTTAATGTTTTCATAGTCTGACAACCATATATCACACCGCAATGCTCCCATCAATATCAAAGACGTTCCACTTGAGTATTAGTTCGAAAGTTACCCTCTACGGGTACACAATTTTAGCCTCTTAAAAATAGTCTTTTTAATGATTTAAGCCACTTGCGTATTTGAGGGTTGAGCAGGCTAGTTCGAAAGTCGTCCAATTCAGTGTACCAAAAATTATTTTTAACATTTTTTCCTTTGTTCGCTAAGTCCAGTAGGGGTTGCATCGGTTCGAAAGTAACTCAAATATAAAAATTTTTTTTACATTCAGCTACGATAAAACCTGTAATGATTTTATACTTAATCTAAGTTCGAATGTTAAGTTTATTTGTAACGACGTAAAATTTGTAAAATATTTTATCACAGTGACGTAATATAAAAGTTCGCAGTTCTTTGATACGCTAATTTCACGTTTTCACATCGTTGATATCATTAATTCTTTTCTGATGGATTTTGCAGGGGTTTTTGATACATAACAAAGAGGTTGCTGCTTTGACCACTACTTATCATCACGAGGTAGAGCAGAACACATTCTACGTTAAATGGTATGATAAAGATTTACAGGAGGTTCGATAGGCCATTTTATTGAACAATAATTGTTAGTTTCGTCACAATCCTTATAGCCAGGCCCGAAATCTACCGACAATTCACAGTTATCCAGCTTCCAACCTAGAATACCAACGGAAAAACCATCAATGTAGCAACAGTTTTTGTATTTGTAATAACCACCAAAAGGCATGTTCTTTGATATGCTGAAACTTATGTTAACCCACCCATCACAAATAGATAGGTGGTTCCACCAGTTGCTTGAGTAATCTACTGAATCAAGGGAAAACAATGTTTTGTCCATGCGAGACAAGACTTCGCTTTCAATACTGCTTTCAGTAGCCGTATAATCTGCATGCAAAGAGCTAGCAAAAAACATCGTTGAAACAAGCAAAACTTTAAAAATAGTTTTCATAAAAACCCCACTAAAGTGATTAATTTGTTGCTAAGTTTTTAATATAAACTTGCCGTATTTGTCAAGAATTATTTTCCGACTCGAGTTCGAAAGTTCCTATCACGGGTACACAATTTTAGCCTCCTAAAAATCGCCTTTTCAATGATTTAATGTAGTTGCGTCTTTGAGGGTTGAGTAGGCCCCTCGTTCGAAAGCCTTAGCGGAGCATCTGCGGAGCGAATATAAAAAAGTTATTCCTTGACTGAACGAAGTGAGGGAAGCAAAGTCGTTCACTTCAGTGTGCCAGAATTTCTTATTTACATTGTTATAACATTGTAGTATAAATGATAGTAATGAAAATCATTAGATTTGATTTAGGCAAGAATGAAAAACTGCAAAAGGAACGGGATGTTTCTTTTGATGTAGTTATAGAGAAGATATCAAAAGATGATTTTCTGGATATTATTGTTGGAAAGGGGAAATATCGTCATCAAAAAGTTTATGTGATGAACATTCGCAACTATGTTTACATCGTCCCGTTTGTGGAGACAAAAAGTGAGATATTTTTAAAAACGATAATACCGACCAGAAAACTAACCAAGATGTATTTAGGAGGACATAAAAAATGAGTAAAAAGACATTAAAGCTGGACAAAGAGGAAAAGGCTTTGCTTAAAGCCATAGAAGATAGTACTGGATCGTGGTCTAGTGTTTCTAATAGTGAAAAAAAGAAGCATACAAAGTATGCTAATGCTACTGTTGCACAGGGCAAAAAAGATAAATTCTTGAACATAAGAATAAGTTCAGAAGAATTAAATGCTCTAAGAACTCGCGCTGAAGCAGAGGGTATTCCATACCAAACAATGGTATCAAGTGTGATCCACAAATATATAATGGGAATACTGATAGACGTGAATGCTATTAGACCACTATTTAAAACAAGATAATTTTAAGGATTATCCTTACCCAGAAAAGAAAATTTCAGTGAACAGCTTCTTTGTTTGAACCACACTGTGGTTTTGATACACTTCTTAGAAATCTAGAAGGGTCTATAACGGAGTGTTATTTTTTTGGATATTCCCTGTACTATATTGTCTGAAATGTCCGTAGAAACCCAGAGTTCTTTCTCCTTGTCTTCGGGCATTTTTTTAGAATATTCTATTTTTTTAAGAGGATTACCTACTATGTGGATAGATTTTAAGTTCTTAAGCTGCAACATGTCGGTTAGATCAATTTGTGTTAGTTGGTTGTCTGTCAAGAATACACATACTAAGTTATTAAGCCCATTAAAAATATCTGGCTTAATTTCCTTAAGATCTTTATTATTCGTAATTTCCAAGGTTACTACCTCTGTGAAACCTGTAAACGCATTAGATGGGGTGCTTGTGATCTTGGTATCGTTTATAGTAATCCTATAAACAGTTGCTTTATCTTCTTTAGTGATTTTATCAAGAAAACCTAGATCCGTGACCTTTTCTCCTTCGCACACCAGACACAAACTGTTGCCACAATAGCTTCCCGAATCAGCTATACACCCTGGGATATTTTGAAGAGATGCTCCAACTTGTGTTTGGCTAAATGCCCCAGCAGAAAGCATCATCGTAATTGCTAAAATGATTAGTCTTTTCATGAATAGACACCTCCAAGGGAGACGCTCTGGGGAAGTACTATTTATATTATGCTTTAACAACATAAGTCAAGGAATTATTTATTTAAAGGGTCAATCAATATTTAAGCGCTCTGAAGATAGTTTTCGTAATGATTTCAAGGAGTTAACCATTTTAGTTTTGATAGCGGCAGTTCGAAAGCCGTCCAATTCAGTGTACCATTTGTATATACAATTAAATCAGAGGAACATTATGGTATCGGTAAAAAATCGGAAATACTCCAAACCGGTGTCCAAACACTAAAATCCTCGTCCGAAATAACAGATATTAACGTAAAACCTTGAGGCAGGTGCGGCTGCACTTGTGTTTTGGTTAATAAAGGAGAGTATCCAGGAGTTATTCCTACGAGAGTCCAATTGGTATCTTCACTTTTTTTACAATATAAAGGTCCTCCAGAATCTCCTGGATTTACCAGTGCCTCATTTTTTACTGTACCATTCGTCTTGTGGTAAACAGCTTTTATCAAATTTAAAGATTGGTCATAATATCCTTGAATTTTACCGACAACACCGGTGTGTATTGTCCCTGCTTTTCCTTCGTTATCGATTCCGTAACCTGCCATTCGGCATTCAACATCCATTTTAACCGATAATTCTTCAGCTACCACGTCAAAGAAAGTGGATTTAATTTTGTCATAAGAAGATAGCTTTATTGAACTTTTAAAAGAGCTTATATCAGCATGTTCCGGTAAATTTAAAACAGCTACATCATAAGTTTTGTTTATTTTTACATCAATTTTTTTTAGCAAATATTTTCTTTCTATACTAAACGACATAATTAAATACACATAACTGTTTTATTTTTTCGTTCGATACAGAATAGGTTTTCAGATAATCCATTATTTCTTTCAACAACTCTTTAACAGTAGCAAAATATCTGTTATGTGT